>Ga0316204_10000158_pt1 | contig 280727 bp, 229 predicted proteins | sample 6monrhotite_MG_2_FD_205661 | JGI IMG/M metagenome (GOLD analysis project Ga0316204, IMG submission 205661) | Microbial mat bacterial communities from mineral coupon in-situ incubated in ocean water Damariscotta River, Maine, United States -... | ecosystem: Environmental > Aquatic > Marine >... | reverse complement strand
TGAAAATGAGTGAATAATTTCTCTTGGTAATCTTTCTTCCCTTGCATAAACTAAAGTTCTGATTTTTACAGCTTTTTTTCAAGGGGATTGGGCTAAAGTTTTTAACTTAGTTGTGCAACAGGCACAAGGGCTATAATCAATGCGTGGAATTCGGTGTAACTTGAAAAGATACTGCAAGTAATTAACATCGCCAATCCTTTGGATTGGTTATTAAAAACAATAAATTTAAAAACAAGACGCAAAGCACTGGCTTCGTGCTCGGCTGAAAACAAAGCTTTTCATCCACGCATCATCAAAACGATAAACGAACATTACTATTCGTCCATTTATTTCAAATGCACCTGTTCTGCAGCAATCTCCTCATCCAAAAACAAACTTGCCTTAGCTTCGAAAGACCCAGTGTTTTCCGTAGTGTAATATTTAGTCAAGCCTTTCCTAGAACACTTCACATCCATTTCTGGATGCCTTTGGAGATAGTCAACCAATTTCTCTGCGACAATCTCTCCTTGGGCAATTACTTTAACCGAGTTTGACACACAGCTTTTTATTTGCTCCATTAATATTGGATAATGTGTACACCCCAATATTAATGCATCAATATTTTCGTCTTTTGATAAAATAGATTCAACATTCTCTTTAATAAAGTATTCTCCTCCAACAGAATTAAAAGAGTTATTTTCTACTAAAGGCACCCACATTGGGCAAGCTTCTTGCGTCACTTTAATATGTGGATGTAATTTTTCAATTTCCAATACATACGATTCAGATTTCACCGTCCCACTTGTTCCTAAGACACCTACATGTTTTGTTGTGGATAGTTCATCTATCATTTCAGTACATGGACGGATAACCCCTAAAACTCTTTTATTAGGATCCAAATGCTGTAAATCATTTTGCTGAATAGTTTTTAGCGCTTTAGCCGAAGCTGTATTACAAGCCAAAATAACCAAGTGGCATCCTTGATCGAATAAGTACTTTACAGCCTGTAATGTGTATTCATAAACGACATCAAAAGAACGCGTTCCATAAGGAGCTCTGGCATTATCCCCTAAATAGATAAAATCATTTTCAGGCATAGTTTTTCGCAATTCAGACAATACGGTTAAACCTCCGTATCCTGAATCAAAAACTCCTATGGGTGCTTTATTGTTCATTTTATTGCATAAAAAAACCACTTACTCAACGTAAGTGGTTTTAAATGTAATAAGTAATCGTTGGTTATTCAACAATACCTAATTCTTTTTTTAATAATGGAGTGATATCTTCTCCACCAGCATAATGAAGACTAGAAGTATCAAATACATAAATGAAGCTATTTTCTTTAGCTACTTTTTGCACAGCTTCTTGAATCCTTTTCAATACAGTTTGCATTAACATAGCTTCTTTCTCTTGCAGTTTTTGTTCTGCTTCAGCTTGTTTCTGCTGAAAGTTTTGACCTTTTTGCATTAACTCGTTATAACGAGATTCTTTAATCTCTGGAGTTAAATTTGGAGCATCTTCTTGAAACTTTGCTTCATCTTGTTTGATTAAAGATGCAAACATCTCTAATTCTCTCATCAATTCCCCTTGGTATCTTTCTAACTCCGTTTCTGCTGCCTTGTATTCAGACATTTCTACCATTAATTCTTGTGAATTAATATGACCTAATTTTTGAGCAGATGCACTAATCGTTACTACTGCCAAAGCTACTATTGTAAATATTCTTTTCATTTTGGTTATTTTACTTTTCTCTATTAGTTCTTAATTTTCTTCAATACGTAATCACTCTTATCATATTTAGGATCGGCGTACAATATATTAGAATTCTTTTCTTTTTCCATAACAAAGTCATACCCTTTTTCCTTTGCCATAGTCTTTATTGCTTTATAAATTTCATCTTGGATAGGTTCTATTAGCTCTTTTCTTTTTTGAAACAAACTCCCATCAACACCAAATCGTTTTTTTTGCAATTCTTTGGCAGCTTTTTCTAAATCAAAAATTTCTTGCTCTCTTTGTCGTTTAGTATCTTCTGGTAGCAAAATTTGCTCTTGTTGGTAAGCTTTATACTTCGCTTCAATCTCTTTATACTTTGATTCAATTTCTTTTTGCCATTTTTCAGATAAATCATCCAACTCTTTTTGAGCTTGCTTGTAATCTGGAACTTCACTCAATATATAGTTCATATCTACAAAAGCATATTTCTGAGAAAAAGAAACAGTTGATATTAATAAAATTGCGAATAAGCTTAAAACGATTTTTTTCATAATCAAAATGTAAATTATATTTAATTCGGCGAAGTTAAATAATTTGATTTATAGTTCTCCAAGATTCATGCCAATGGTAAAATGAAATTGACCGTGATACCCTTGTAATTGAATTTCAGAATTGTGAATTACCTCTCCTGCAGCACCCGCATCAACCTCATCTAACCCCCAACCATAATCAAGTCCCATTAACCCAAACATTGGCAAAAATATTCTTACACCAACACCTACAGATCTTTTGACTTTAAATGGATTGTATTTTTTATAATCATTCCATGTATTTCCTGCTTCAACAAATCCTAGCATATAAATTGTTGCAGATGGGTTTAGTGAAAGTGGATAACGTAATTCCATCGAATATTTACTAATTAAACGACCTCCATTTACTTGTGGAGATATAGCTCCGTCATCATAACCTCTTAAGGCAATAATTTCACGGCCATCCAAACTAAATCCAGTAAGGCCACTTCCTCCCATAAAAAATCTTTCGAATGGTGGAGCTCCTTTATTCGAATTCCAAGCATTTAAAAATCCAAATCCTAATCTTGCATTTACAACCAATTTTTTATCCTTCGATATTGGGGTAAACCATGATGACGTGAATTTTATCTTATTATATTCTAGCCATTTATACCTTTCTTGATCTGACATATCAGAGTAGTCATCTACACCATCGAACCAAGAATACATCGGAGTTAGTTTAGCCGATAATGTAAAAGACGATCCTGTTCTTGGATACAAAGGCTGATCGATGGAATTTCTGGATAATGTTGCCTGAAAAGACAAGTTATTTGCATAACCATCAGAGAATGAAAACACATTTCCATAATTGTTTAAATCGTAATATTGATATCCAGCTAACAATTGCAATGTAAAGTAATCATCTGGCCATTTTAATCTTTTTCCTAATCCAATCGATGCACCCGTAATTTTAATATATCTCCTATTTGGATTTCTAACTTTTTTCCCTTCAGAATTAGTAGAATCTCTATAAAAAACTGGATCAGAAGCTTGAACAGAGTGATAAATGGAAACACTTAATGAATTGGGCTTCTTACCTCCTAACCATGGCTCGGTAAAAGAGGCATTATAAGATTGGTAAAAATAACCGTTGGACTGAGCTCTTATACTTAGTCGTTGCCCATCTCCTGATGGTAATGGTTTCCATTCCGAACCTCTAAAAAACTTTCTACTAGAAAAATTATTAAACACAACGCCTAAAGTACCTACTACTCTACCAGCTCCCCAACCACCAGACAACTCAATCTGATCACTTGGTTTTTCTGCTACAACGTATTCAATATCTACAGTTCCATCAGCGGGATTTGGTTTTGGATTTACTGCTAATTTTTCTGGATCAAAATATCCATTTTGCGCTAATTGTCTTTGTGTTCTTATTACAGCATCTCTACTAAACAAATCTCCAGGTTTAGTATATATTTCACGTAATATTACATGATCACTCGTTTTAGTATTGCCAATAATTGTAATGTTTCGATTTCTTGCTTGTTTACCTTCGTAAATACGCAATTCCAAGTCTACTGAATCACTTGTAACTTGTGTTTCAACAGGTGTCAATTGGAAAAACAAGTATCCATCATCCATGTATAATGACGATACATCTGTACCACCTGGGTTCATAAATAAGCGCGTTTCTAGTGTTGATTGATTGTATTCATCTCCTGGCTTAATACCTAAAATCGTATCTAGCCTTCCTGACGAATATTTCAAGTTACCAATCCATGAAATATTTCGTATAAAGTACTTATTCCCTTCATCAATATTCATCTTAATATTGATAGACTTTTCATCCACATTATAAATGGTATCGAAGGTGATTTCTGCATCCCTAAATGCTAATTCTTTGTATTTCGCAACAATATGTTTTTTATCATTGGCAAAACTAGATTGCATGAATTTAGATCCAATATTTAAAAAGTACCATCTTTTCTGCTTGGTCTTTTTCATTGCTCTTCTTACTTTAAGATCAGAAAGATTTTCATTCCCTTCTACAATGATTTTATCAATTTTAATTTTCTCTCCCTTATTAACTTTAATCGTTAATCGAGCACTATTATTGATCAAAGTATCAACTTGAGAGACCACATTTACTTTCGTCTTTAAAAAACCCTTATCAATAAAGTAATTTCGGCTTGTTTGCTTTACTCTAAGCAACATATCTTCTGTAATAATCTTCCCGGTATATAAATCTAAAATCTCTCTTATCTTATTCGCTTCAGATTTCGAAACCCCTTTAAAACTGTAACGAGAGAGTCTTTCCCTTTCTTTGAGTTTAATAACTAGAAAGATATTACTTCCTTGAATTTTTTCTGCTACAATCTGAACATCGGAGAATAACTTTTCCTCCCACAAATTAGTAATAGCTTTAGTAATATCATCTCCAGGTATAGTAATCTCAGCACCCCTTACCAACCCTGTTTTATTAATAATTTGATTGTGATCGAAATTCCGAACACCATCAACTACAATTCCAGCTAGCGTGTACTTCTTTGGTGACATATAGTCAATATCCCCATTTTGAGCTGTTGCTTGCAAACCAAAAAGACTGGTGACAAAAAGTAATATTAATAAAATTGCTTTATTCATTTTCTGATATTTGTGCACTTGTTTTCCCAAATCTTCTTTCTCTACTCTGGTAATTTAATATTGCTTCAAAGAAATTTTCTTTCTTAAAATCAGGCCAAAGCGTTTCTGTAAAATATAGTTCTGCATAAGCTAATTGCCATAACATAAAATTACTAATCCTTGCCTCTCCACTTGTACGGATCAACAACTCAGGATCAGGAATATTTGCTGTAGTGAGATAAGAACTTATTAATTCCTCATTTATTTCACTTGGTAAAATATTTTTTTCACTAACCCCTTTTGCAATTTCTTGAATTGCTTTTGTCATTTCCCACTTAGAACTATAGCTTAATGCCAAGTTAAGTGTTACTCGTGTATTATTCTTTGTATTCTCGATTGCTTCTGCTAAAGCTTGCTGACAGCTTTCTGGTAAATTATCAATATCTCCAATTGCTTGAAGTTTAACGCTGTTTTCATTTAAAGCATCAACTTCAGCTGCGATGGTTTTAACTAGCAAATCCATTAAAGCATCAACTTCTTCTTTTGGTCTATTCCAATTTTCAGTACTAAACGCGTACAGCGTAAGGTATTTTACACCAATTTCTCCAGCTGCTGTTAGAGAGTCTCTAACAGAGTCAACACCACTTATATGACCAAATACCCTTTCTTCTCCTTTTTGCTGAGCCCATCGTCCATTACCATCCATGATGATAGCCACATGCTGTGGAACTTTCGTTAAATCTATTTGGTCTTTAAAACTCATAAAAAAATTCCTGCGAATTTGAGGAAATATAAGGACTTTGCGAAATGATTTATGATTTTTTGTGAATATAAATAAAGACTGAACTATTTAAATCTTTTGCTACATGTTTCATGCGCATGAATTCGAAAACTTAATATTGCTCCAAAAAATGAATACCAATCTTTATTCTTCGAGTTCCCACGAGACATTCCGTAGTTCAAATCTGTATATCCTTCGTCATTAATTGTTTGATCACTCAACTCTGCTGAAAGTTGCCCTGCCTCAACAGACAACAACTGTAAATCAGGATATTGACCACTGACATCGTCTAAATAATCTGTAAATGTTTTTCGAATACCATACTCCAAAGAAATTGCAATTCTTTTAGTAACATTAAACTTATATCCCAGACCTAAAGGAATACTAATTTGGTTTAATTTGTATCTATTTGAAGAATTTTGTGACGTTTCTTGACCTTCAGTTGCTAAAGGTTGCAACTCAATCGTTTGACCATCATAAGTCCCAGAAGGGTTCATTTTAAAATAGGTAATCCCTGCAAATAAATAAGGGGTTTGAAATTTAAATTTCTTTCTGTTCAAGCTACCAACAATGTAATCGATAAAATTTATTTCAATCAACGGTCCAATTTCCAATACAGATGAGCTAAAATTCAAATTTCTATTTAATTGATTCGCATCATTAGATTTTGAATCACTTCCAGAAACCTTTCCATAAATCCCCTGAATACGGATAGCAATTCTTTCATTATCCAGATTGTGACGATACACCCCACCAACAGCATAACTGATTTGATTAAAATGTCCGTATGGATTTAAATCACCTATATAATACGCTCCACCTCCAAAAACCCCAATTTCTGGTGTTTGAGAGGAAATATTTATTCCAGAGACAAATGCAATTAATATGAATAGAAATTTTCTCATAATAAGCTCTACAAACCCTTTAAACATTAAATCTCGTTATTTATTGTTAAGCAACGAGTTGTATTTTTAAATTTTGACAAATTTAATTGTTTTTTACTAAGATTTATCAACAAAATAAAGAAGTAGTTAAACGAATGAATTTAATTTCTTTTATCCATTCCCCACAATAATTTATTTCGGATGGTATTGTAAAAGTTTTGCCCCTTAAACTTAACCAAGTTGATAAAGAATTTCGATTTAACAATTCTTAATTCAGTTTCATTGCTAATCGTTCTTGTTCGACTATCCAATGTTGCTAAAAAATCATCTTCCCTTCCTTCAATACGTAATTTAATCTCTACATCATCAGAAACAATTATTGGCCGAGCACTTAGGTTATGTGGAGCAATTGGGTTTATTACAAAGTTTTTAGATTGGGGGATTAATATTGGTCCTCCACAACTTAATGAATAAGCCGTTGATCCAGTTGGGGTAGCAAGGATTAACCCGTCCGCCCAATAGGAGTTTAAATATTCATCATTAATATACGTATGGATTGTCATCATTGATGCCGAATCTTTTTTATGAACTGTTAATTCATTTAAGGCAAAATTATTTTTCCCAAATAGGTTATCATCAGTTTCCAAACTTAGTAACGACCTTTGCTCCAATTCATAATCGCTATTCAATAACATCTCAACCATTTGAGCTGCTTCTTCCTTTGCATTATTCGCTAAGAACCCTAATCTTCCTGTATTAAATCCAACTATCGGAATTTCAGAATCTCCAATTGCTGTAATAGTATCTAGAATAGTTCCATCACCACCAATGCTTATCAGAATATCAGGAGCTTCATCAACATCATCCAATGACGAACCAATGATAAACCCCCCAGAAATACCTTTACTTTTTAAAAAATCAGAAAAGGAAGAATTCATATATAGCTGAACATCCTTTCTCATTAATTCATTTACAAGAAACAAAACAGACTCCTCTGCTTCATCAGGAACTCTTTTACAATAGATGGCTATTTTCATTAATTCTTTAATTATACTAGAAGCAAAAATACGGACTTTTAAATTGGTTGAACAAAATGTAGAAAAAATCCAAACTCATTCAATTTATTCGTAGAAAATTCAAGACGTACAACCTTATCGTAATAAGTTACAAAATCAAGCCCTACTCCATATCCTATCATCCTATTATTTGCCAATAAATTATTTTGAAAAACTTCATCTTTAACATATCCAAAATCAGCAAAAACATTTAAATAAAATGCATAATGAAAATTCGAGATCCCTGGGTTTCGTATCAAAGGAAGTATTGTTTTTTTCGAGGAAGCTATTTTGTATTTTACGTTACTCTTCATAAGTAAAGAATACTTTCCATCGACCACATAATATTCGTAGCCGCGAACAAAATCATTATAGCCCAACATATTTTGAAAATAGTAAGGTTGCACATCTTGAAATGAAAACTTACCCTTTACACTTGATGCCCAATAGAAATTATTACCAAATTCACCAAACTTTTTCAATTCTGTTTCCAATTTTGTAAAAGCTTGATTCGACAACAATCCAAAGCCGGAATGTTGTATATCAGCTTTTAGAAAATAGCCTTTAAGTGGATATGATTTATTATCTCTATGATCGTCTTTAAAAACATACTTCAACCCAAGGGTTTTCATCCTGCTTGCTCCATCTCCAAAATAATTAGAATTATGGAATACAATACTATCCTCTACCATTATATCTTGAAAAAAACCGATGAGCTGATGAGAAATAAATATTTTATTCCTAAACTTTAAATAAACTGCATTATACCATTCTTCCTTCGAAGTACCTGATGGTCTTGTAAATAACCTTTTATTATTATTTGTTCCGTAAACAACCTCATAATTCTGAAAATAAGATGCGTAAGCACCATATCCTAAATTCTGATGTTTTTCGGTATACGGCACATCATAGAAAACACCAAACTTCTTTGAATAACCCAACTGAAACACAAAACCTAGCTTCTCTTTCCTTCCTCTAAAATTTCGATTCATAATCATTGAACCCCAGTTAATTCTAGATAAATTTTTTGTTTCCCACCAAGTATTAAAATTTGGATCTGCTACTTCTAAAATAGGATAAGGCCACACATACCATCTTTCTGTAACTACTATCAAAACTTCAGTATATAAATGATTAACTGGATGATGTTCGACAGTTACAAAATTAAAAAGCGAGGTGTTTTGCAAATTAAGACGAGAACGTTCTAATTCTCCAACTATTTGAGAATACAAAATAGAATCACCCACTGAAAAAGTTACCTCTCGTTGAATTATAAACTCTTTGGTTTTATCATTTCCAACAATTCGAATATTCGTTATTTGAAATAAAGAATCTTGTTCTTGGGCCAAAATAAAATTTTGACAAAAGAAATAACTTAGAATAAAATATAAGGGTATACCTAATTTATAGAGCATTATGCAATTACATATCCAAGTACTTCATCAGAGAATCAAATCGATCTTTCATATCTTCTTGATAATCTATTTCTGAATAAGATGCATTTACAACGTAATCGTAACGAGCCAGAGCTTGTAAAACTCCTTGAATATTTTTTCTATTCACTTTTATCGTTACTTCCATTAAAGTCGAGTCTGCTGCAGATGTAATATAAGTACTTAATATCTTAGTATCGTTACCTTCAATTATTTGCGCCAAATGCCCCAATGAATAATCATTTTGATTCAATTCTAACACAATAACTGACCCTGGCTCACTAATAGAAGCTGTATTTGCAATTAATTGCATTAAAAAAGGTAATGTTGTCAGTCCAATGTAATTATCATTTTTATCCAATATTGGAACAATTGACAATTTCATCTCAGAAACCATTTTCATTACATCGTAGATATGGCGATCTTCATAAACAAATGGTCTATTAAGTGTCACATTCAATTCTGCAATAGTCATTTCAGAAAATTCCGCATCATATAAAATATCTTCAGAAATTAACCCTTGATATTCCGTTCCGTCCACCACAGGTAAATGCGCTACTTTAAACTCATCTAGCCAGTTTAATGCTTTTTCAACCGTTTCAGAAGACCGAATCGGAGGAACATCATTCGTTATTAATTCTCTTGCAATCATTTATTTTTAATTTTGCAGCGCGCAAATGTAAGTATTTGGTTTACGATTTATCTTTTAAAATGTTTGTTTTTATTTTAATACATGCATCTCAAGGATAAGAACGTTTTTCTTTTCTTGCTATTGTATCAATTATTAAACCAATTTAACCAACAACAATGGTCAGACTAAGTGTCAACATTAATAAAATTGCAACCATTAGGAATGCAAGAGGAGGAAATACTCCTAATTTAATCAAAATGGCTCAGGACATAGAGCGATTTGGAGCTCAAGGAATTACAGTACATCCAAGGCCAGATGAGCGCCACATCCGATATAAAGACGTATATGATTTAAAAAAAGTTGTCCAAACTGAATTTAATATTGAAGGAAACCCTACTGAAGATAAGTTTATTGACTTGGTTTTAGATGTTGTTCCAGACCAAGTAACTTTAGTCCCAGATAGTGAAGGTCAAATAACTTCGGACCATGGCTGGGATACTATTCATCATAAATTGTATTTACAAGAAATCATAGGTCGGTTTAAGGAGAAAGGTATTCGAACATCTATTTTTGTTGATCCAGATATTGAAATGATAGAAGGTGCTTTAGAAACAGGTACTGATCGGATCGAACTATATACTGAGAGTTATGCTGCCAATTTTTCTGCAAATAAAGAAAAGGCTATTTTCCCTTTTATTGAAGCTACTCAAAAAGCTGTAGAATTAGGATTAGGACTTAACGCAGGACATGACCTTTCATTAGAAAATCTAAAATATTTTAAAGAAAATCTTCCTGGTCTGCAAGAGGTATCTATTGGTCATGCTTTAATTTCTGATGCATTGCAATATGGAATGGAAAACACCGTTCAACTTTATTTGAGAGAATTAAACTAAAGATGAAACTACACTATAGAAAATATGGAAAAGGACAACCCTTAATTATTCTACATGGATTATTTGGAAGTTCTGACAATTGGCAAACACTTGGTAAAAAATTTGCAAAAAACTTTGAAGTTTATCTAGTGGATCAACGTAATCATGGACATTCTCCAAAAAGTGATGAATTCAACTATCAATTACTTTCTGATGATTTACATGAGCTGATTACAGATTTAAAATTGGAGAACATTATTCTTATTGGACATTCCATGGGGGGAAAAACAGTCATGAATTTTGCTCAACAACATCCAGAATTTATAGATAAATTAATAGTGGTTGACATTGGTCCAAAAGAGTACCCTATGCATCATGATGTAATTTTAGAAGGTTTAAATTCTTTGGATTTATCAAGAATAAAATCAAGAGGGCAAGCGGATAGAGAATTATCTAACTATATTAAAGATACTGGTGTAAAACAGTTTTTACTAAAGAATCTTTATTGGGTTGAAAAAGGGCAATTAGGTTGGAGAATAAACATTCCCGTATTAGGCGATAAAATGCCTGATATTATTTCTGCCATACCAAATAATGTTGTTGACACCCCTACTCTGTTTATTCGAGGTGAAAAATCAAATTACATTGTAGAAGATGATTTCCAAGGGATTTATGATCAATTTCCAAATAGCGACATAGAAACCATATATGATGCTGGACACTGGGTACATGCTGAAAACCCTTTCAGCTTCTACAACATGGTAATGGATTTTAGTAGGTAATACTGATTTAGTAACCTTCTCGACACAAAACTTTCACAATCCATTATTGTGAAAATTTCACTCGAATTGACATTCTCTACAGTACCACAATTTTCAATGAAGTACTCTTTCCTTCAACTTGAAGGTTAACAATGTAAATTCCACTCGTCAAATAAGGAAAAGACGTTTTTATTTGATCTGCCCCTGAATGTTTTTCTTGAAGTACTTTTTTACCCGAAAGGTCATAAACAGTTAATGACAACTCTTTTTCGTTACTTTCAAAAAATACCTCTAGTTGATGAGAAGTACTATTAAAATTAAAACTATTAACAAAATCATTCTCTGTAATACCAACATCTCCACCCACTTGCACTTCCATATAAACTGGTAAATGATCACTCATTTCATATAATGCGTTGGCTACATCATCGGGCACTACCCCATTGGACAAAGGATTAACTAAGGATGTATTATAATGTCCGCCATCATTTCCAATAGCAGCATACGAGTTATCAATATACTTTGCTTTGTTTGCACCAGTTTGTAAATCATTACTAATAAAAATAAAATCAAAACGATCATCTAAGCCTCCAGTAGCACCGCCATCAAAACTACTTGTTCTTGTACTTTGTGTATGAATATTGGCATAAAATGAATTTGCATGCCATTCTCCAGTCATATCAATAGGATCGTATAATGGAAATGTTCCTCCGTTCAATATCCAATTATGAGCAGGTTCTCCAGGAACAGAGCTTCCATAAAAATTAAAATCTCCACCAAGAATAACATTTTTCAACCCTGTTTTTCCCGATAAATAATTCTTAAAAACTTGTGCTTCTGCCAACCGTAAATCTGGGTTTGGATCTGTACTACTCGCTTTTAAATGACAAGAATACATATAGAAATAAGCTGTATCTAAAGTTGTTGCTAAGTCTGGAGCTTTATAGTACAATACATATTCATTTATATCTCGTAAAGCTGTTTGAATTTCATTTTGAGAGAGTAATCCTAGCTTATTAGAATTATAGAAAAGCATATTATCCGTATCCGGACCATCTACAAATGTAGCTTGCTGATAATAGCTAATTCCATTTTGATTTAATGCATTGCTTAATATCAGTGTTGCTCCGAATTGATTGTCTAGTTCATTAACCAAAAACATATCGGGTAAAACATGTTGTACAATTTTCTTTAACGTATCCGCTCTTTGAGGAGAAGTAGACGGAAAATTTAACAGGTTATAATACATTATCTTTATTGTCTCTTGTGATTTACCTGAATTCGCAATGCACAAACATGCAACAACTATTAATAGTTTTAATTTCCTCATAAAATTCGGTTAATAATGTAAGTTGAAATGATTATTTTTTCTCTTTAACTAAATATAAATACACAGGGAAGTGATCACTGTATCCATTTATAAACTTCCCATAAGAATACGTTCTAAAAGGGAAACCTTCGTATCTACCAGAACTGTTTTTCAAGAATGAATTATTAAACACTTTTGCAGTAAAAAAAGAATAGGTTGTAAAACTATTATCCCTAGATATTAAACTAGAAGTAATAATCATTTGATCAAATAAATTCCATGCATCGTTATACCCTAATGTTCCTATACCTAATTTGAATAATGGCTCCATAGGATTAAACATATCTCCATCCTCCATCTTTTTAATCTTACCAACAGAATTCATTGCTTCCCTGACACTGGGATCAACTGGATCATCATTCAAATCACCCATCATAATCACTTTTGCTAAAGGATCTGCTTTTGTTAAAGAATCTACAATACTTTTAGCTAATTCTCCAGCTGCGACACGTTTATGTGAACTCGCTTTTTGCCCCCCTCTTCTTGATGGCCAGTGACAAATTATAAAATGTATCTTTTCACCATTAAGCTCTCCTGAAACCAACAATTGGTCTCTCGTGAAAAAATGGTCATTATCTGGTAATGTTAATGTAAACGTTTTACTTGAAGTCACCTTAAAGTATTTTGGCTGATATAAAAACCCTACATCAATACCTCTTTTATCTGGTGATTCGTAATGAACAATTTTATAATTCTTGTTTTTAAGCTTTTCATGAGCAACCAAATCATCTAAAACTAATTTGTTCTCAATTTCACAAACGCCTAATACTGCAGCGCCATCTGGAACAGATTTAGAAACACCTATTTGGCTAATAACATCAGCCATATTGTCTAACTTTTTGTAATATTTATTAGTATTCCATTGTTTAGCACTTTTAGGTGTAAAATCGTCTTGTAATATCTTATTCGTATCAGGGTCGATAATTGTATCAAATAAGTTTTCAAGATTGTAAAATCCAACACAAGCTACTTCATAACTCTTATTAGGGTCAAGTGTTTGCGCTTTTGAAATCGAAAAACAAAAAAGCAAAATAAAAGTTGAAGTTGTAATTTTAATCATTGACATATTAAAGAAATTTAGTTCTGATTTCAGTGATTCATTCACTCTTTGAACCAGTGAGCAAATATATAGCCAAAACTAAACTTCCCAAAAAACAACCAACAATTTAGTGAACTTTTCAACTTATTTTAGTTTTAAAAAACTATTAAATCACTAGACACTATAGCTACTCCAACAATAATTTACTTTGTTAATAAATTATTAAGTTATTCACAACGACCTTATACCGACCCAAACTTTATTAAAAATCATTTACATTTGCATCAAATTAAGTACTACATGTTCTCCTTGATAGTGATTTTAGCTTGAAACCATGTATATACAGATAACTAAAAAACCAAAAAGTAAAAGATTATCAAGATTAACTGTAGTTCTATCAATTCAAGATTAGAAAATCAAAACAGTTAATTTATATTTACTCTCATCGGTTTAATTGATACAGTTATAATTCTCAACAATAATGAAGTTTAGAAACCTCGCCATTTTAATCCTATCTTTTTGCGCTTTAACAAGTAACGCCCAATCGGACACTTTAAAACAGGATTCGTCAGAAACAAACATGCCTCTTATATCATCAGGTGCCGATTTAATTCAATCGGATGGTCAATCCCAAAACATCAGTGGATTACTTCAGTCTTCAAGAGATGTTTATGCTGGAATTGCTGGATTTAATTTTAGCGCTGCTCGATTTAGATTAAGAGGATATAGCTCTGAAAACACAAATATTTTAATAGGTGGTATACCTGGAAGCGACCCTGAAAGTGGATGGACAATCTGGAGTTATTGGGGTGGATTAAATGATGTTACTAGGTATCCAGAGTCTAAAATGGGAATCGCTTCTTCACACAGTACTTTTGGAGGAATCGGAGGTTATTCTTCAATTAGTTTAAGAGCATCTGAAAAAAGAAAAGGGCATAGAGTATCTTACGCAGCAACGAATAGAAGCTATACGAATAGAGCTATGTACACTTTTAGTTCTGGTTGGAAAGGAGACTGGGCATTTTCTGTTTCTGCTTCAACAAGGTGGGCAAAAGAGGGCTATGTTGAAGGAACGTCGTATAGTGGCGGGAGTTATTTCGCTGCAGTAGAAAGAAGAATTAATGAAAACCATACAATTAACTTAGCTGGTTTTGGAGCTCCTACTGTTCAAGGGAGAAGGGGAATCGCACTTCAAGAAGCATTGGATTTAACTGGGTCTAATTATTACAATCCATATTGGGGATATCAAACAACTGCTGATGGAGACAGTGTAAAAAGAAATGCTAGAATTAGAGATAACCATAAACCATATATCGTATTAACGGATTATTTGAAGATTGATGAAAAATCAAAATTAACTACCTCTGTATATGCTGTTTTTGGAAGAACAAGTAGCACTAACTTAAACTGGTACGATGCTGCAGATCCAAGACCAGATTATTACAAAAGATTACCTAGCTACTTTATTAATAGAGCTCAAGATGAAGAAGCAGAAGCTGCAACTTTAGCATGGCAAAACAATACAAGTACATCACAATTGAACTGGGATCAAATGTATTTTGCAAATTCGAAAAACATGTATTCTGTTGAAAACGCTGATGGTGAAGCTGGAAACACGGTTACTGGAAACAGATCTAAATATATTGTAGAAGAATATAGAGTAGATCCAAGAAGGTTTGGAATCAATTCTGTTTACAATAGTAAATTAAACGAAAAGGTATATATAACAGCTGGTTTTAGTGCATATACACATACTAGCCATAATTACCGTTTAATGTCTGATTTGTTAGGTGGAGATTTCTGGGTAGATGTTGATCAATTTGCTGAAAGAGATTTTGCAAATGACAGCGTTGCACAAAACGATTTATCTACTACAAATAAACTTATAAGAGAAGGTGATAAATTTGGATACGATTATAATATCCACAATAATAAAGCAGAACTATTTGGACAAGTAGATTTAAAACTAAGAAAGATAGATGCTTATGCAGGAATAACAACATCTTATACTTCTTTCTGGAGAACAGGTAATGTTCAAAATGGTAGATTCCCTGAAGAATCTATTGGAGATTCAGAAAAAAACAACTTTTTCAATTATGGTATAAAAGCAGGTGCGGTTTATAAAATTACTGGGAGACATCTTATTACTGGTAATTTAGCTTACTTAACAAGAGCGCCTTATTCAAGAAACGCTTTTATCTCTCCAAGAACAAGAGATCAAATAATTGACAGCCTACAAAGCACTAAGATAATGTCTGGAGATTTAAGCTATGTTGTTAGATACCCTAAATTAAAAGTCAGATTAACGGGTTACTACACACAAATTGATGACCAAGTATGGGCACGTAGTTTTTACCATGATGAATTCAGGACTTTTGTCAACTACATGATGACAGATGTAGACCAATTATTTACAGGGATTGAATTAGGAGTTGAAAAAACATTAGGAGCATTTGTTATTCAAGCTGCTGGAACACATAGCCAGTCTCTTTACAACTCTAGACCAAATGCAACAATTACGAGAGACAACTCAGAAGAAGTTATTGCTGAAAACAGAACGATTTATTTCAAAAATTATAGAATTGGTGGAATGCCACAAACGGCAGGGTCAATTGGTTTTAAATACAATGCTCCTAAATATTGGTATGCTGGAACTAACTTTAATTACTTTGCCAACATTTACTTAGATCCAAATCCAGACAGAAGAACAGAGGAAGCTCTTTCTAATTATGTAGATACTGATCCGCAAATTGGAGAAATCATTGATCAAGAAAAATTAGAAAATGGTTATTCACTAAATATTTACGGTGGTAAATCATGGAAGTTGAAAAACGATTCATTCCTTCGTTTGAATATCAATGTAAATAATGTACTAAATAACAAATCATTTAAAACAGGTGGTTTTGAGCAGTTGAGATACGATGTAACTCAAATTGACAGATTCCCACCTAAATACGGTTACATGTATGGTCTAACTTATTTTGCAATGGTTAGCTACTTATTTTAATAATAAAGAATAGATATCAATATATAATATGAAAAATTTAAACATACTATTAGCAATTGGAATTCTTATAAGCACAATGTCTTGTAGAAAAGAATACGATTCTCCACCTGTTCAATCTTTACCTGTTGGAAATATTTTAACTATTGAAGAACTAAAAGCCTTTAGAGATTCTGTTGGTACGGCTTATACTTTTACTGAAGACTATTCAGTTTACGCAACAGCAACAACAGACGAGTCTTCAGGTAACTTTTACAAAGAGGTTTATGTTCAAGCGGGAGATCACGCTATTCAATTAAGACTTGCTAATTCAGGCGGATTGTATGAAGGTGATTCTGTAAGAATCTATTTAAAAGGAACAACTATCGATATTTATAGAGGTATGTTTCAATTAGATGGTGTAGATGTAGATAACAATATTATCAAGCAAGCTACTGGTAAACACGTTACTCCAGCAACTAGAACAATTACTACCATCAATCCAGATACTGATAGAGGTTTATTAGTTCAATTTGAAGATGTTGAATTTGAACAAGCATCTATGGGAGCAACCTGGTCTAATTCTGTTACACAAAGCGATGTTAATCATAACATATTAGACTGTAGCTTAAACTCATTAATAGTTAGAACAAGTGGATATGCAAACTTTGCAGATGACACAATTCCTTCTTTAAATGGTTCATTAACTGGAATTGTTGGAATTTACACCACGGAAACGAATCCAGCTCTGTTTACAACATTGGATTTACAAATCTATGTTAGAGATACTGAAAGTGCAGATTTTACGAACACAAGATGTACGAGTAGTGGAATTCCTCCAATATTAGGAAAAGATTTCAACGATGGAAGTCTGACATCTGGTGGTTGGACTACTCAATTAATTACGGGTACGCTTAATTGGACTGTTGGAACAATTGGTGGTTCTTATGGAAACATGAGTAATTACAATGGATCGACAAACGAAATTAGTGAGACTTGGTTAATCTCTCCATCTGTTGATTTAAGTGGAGCAACTGCCCCAGCGTTAAGCTTTAATAATGCTTATAGCTATACTGGAAATGCTTTAGAAGTACTTGTTTCAACAGATTATTCAGGAACTGGAGACCCTAACCTAGCAAATTGGACATCATTTACTGGTGGAGCGATTTGGTCATCAGGATTTTTCGCTTGGGTTAATTCAGGTCCGTTAAATTTATCCGCTTACAATGTAAATGGTGTATATGTAGCCTTTAAATACATTGGTTCTGCCTCTGATGGAAGTACATGGGAAGTAGACGATATTAAAATAGAAGAACTTTAATTTATAATCCTTACACAAAAAAATAACAACATGAAAAAACTTTACATTTTAGCTTTATCAGCATTTGCTATCTCTAGCATAAATGCGCAAACATATTTAACAAAAGATTTTGATGACAACAGTGCTACTTCAGGTGGTTGGACAATCAATGAGCCTACTCCAGCAACTACTACATCATTAACTTGGACTACTAGTACTGCAGGTGGAGCACCAACTGCTTACGGGATGATGAAAAATTATAACGGAACTGGAAACGAAGTGGTTGAAAGTTGGTTAATATCACCTTCAACAGATTTAAGTACATCTACAACTCCTTTGTTATCGTTTAAAAGTGCAGTAGCTTATGATGGAGCTGCTTTAGAAGTATTGATTTCAACTAATTACGATGGAACAAGTGATCCTTCTACTAATGGAACTTGGGTAGCTCTAGCTCCTACAATGCCTTTAAATTCTGGAACTTGGTTCGAATGGTTATCTTCAGGAAACGTAGATTTATCTACTTACAATGTTTCTGGTGTTTATATTGCTTTTAAATACACTGGATCTGCTATTGATGGAAGTACTTGGGAAATTGACGATATTCTAGTTAATGAAACAGGAGCAGTAATACCTCCATCACTTTCTGTATACGACATACAATATACTGTGGCTGGAAATGGAGATTCTCCTGAAAATGGTAATACTGTTTTAACAGGTGGTATCGTTACTGGAATTAAAGCAAATGGTAGTTACTTTATTCAAAGTGGAACAGGACCGTGGACTGGAGTATATGTTTACGATTTAAATAACACTGTTGCAATTGGTGATTCAGTAACATTTGAATGTGTTGTGACAGAATTTAGTAATCTAACTGAATTAACTAACATTACTGGATTCAACAATGCTTCTAGTGGCAATCCTGTTGTTAAAACAACGGTAACTACAGGTGCTGCTTTAGCAGAAATGTACGAAGGTGTTTTAGTTAATGTACCAGTAACTAATTGTACAGTTGCTACCAATGGTTTTGGTGAGTGGACGATCAATGATGGTTCTGGTGATTGCATCGTAGATGACTTTTTATTAGGAACTACGTACAATGCAGTTGTAGGTGGACCTTATGACGTAACTGGGATTATTGATTATGCTTTTGGTGCATTTTTAATGCAACCTAGAACTCTTGCTGATATTATAACATCAGTTGGTATTAATGAAAATGGAACTCTAACAACTTCTGTTTATCCTAACCCAGCAAATGAGTTTGTAAATATTGAAGCACCTGCAAATAGTATTATTACTATAATAAGCATAGAAGGAAAAGTTGTAATTAATACTGCAACGAATAATACAGTTGAAATGATTGATGTTTCATCTCTTGAAAATGGTAGTTATATCGTTTCAATTTCAAACAACAATGCTGTTTCTACACAAATTTTAATGAAAAAATAAAAATAGAACCCTCTTTATTTAAAGCCGATTCCTCTTGGAATCGGCTTTTTTTTGTGAATTAATTTATTGTTTTTTATGGAATCTGATTTACAACTGCATCTCAATAGAGAACCAATTAAAAATAAAAGACATGAAAAAATTAATTTACACAACACTCCTAATATTTGGAACTTCGACATTATTTGGACAAGCGAATTTTGGAACATTAAAAGGGAAAATAGTCGAAGACAAAACAAATGAACCAGTAATAGAAGCACTAGTAGTTCTAGAGGTTCTAGGAAAGAAAGTAATGACAAAAACCGATTTTGATGGAAAGTTTACGATTAAACCATTAAACCCAGGAACCTATAACCTGTTAGCAATATCTGGAATGGATACGTTAAGAGAAAATGGAATAACTATAAATGCCGATAAGATCACATTTGTTAACGATCTTGTTATGACAGACGGACTCCTAGGAGAGCTGACAGTACGTACATATCGAGAAAAATTAATCGATCCAGAAGACACTAAAATTGTAACTATAAAAGCAAAACAAATTGCTGTTCTTCCTGTTAGAACTAACATCAACCAAATTGCACGAACAATGAGTTCTGAGATACAAGTATCTGAAGATGGAAACGAAATATACTTCAGAGGGTCTCGAAATGGTGACGTTATGTATATCGTTGATGGAGTTAAAATAACAGGTGGCAGACCAACTTTACCTAGTTCTTCAATACAAGCTATGCGAGTTTATACTGGCGGAATACCAGCAAAATATGGAGATGTACTTGGAGGTGTAATTATGGTAGAAACAAAAAGCTATTTTGACTACTACAATATCTGGAAAGGAGAACAAGAAATGAAAGCCTATAAAGAAAGTCAGAAAAAAGCTATTGATTAATAACCCCAAAGCAAAAATTATCATGAAGTAAACTTATTACAAACCCTAGTTAGTATATTCGCAATTCAATAGCATTCTTTGAGAAAAACAAAAAAAAATATCAAGCAATTTCCAGATACTGAGATACTCATTCAGTATAAGAAAAGTAAGAACAATAAATACATTGGTATTTTATTTGAAAGGTACGGACACCTCGTTTATGGTGTGTGCTTAAAGTACCTTAAGAATGTGCAAGAAAGTCAAGATGCCACATCTTTAATTTTTGAAAAGATTATGGCTGACCTTCTTAGAATGGAAGTGAAAAATTTTAAATCTTGGTTGTATATGGTATCCAAAAACCACTGCCTAATGCAATTAAGAAAGAAAAAACCTGCTGAAACAGATAGTATTGCAGAACTTGAATACAAACTCGAAGATGACCACAATTCTGATCTTGTATTCATTAAAGAAAGGCAATTAAATAATCTTGAAGAAGCTATTAAAAAGCTAAAAGGTGAGCAACAACAATGTATTGATTTATTCTATTTAAAGGAAAAAACATACGATGAAGTTGCAACCCTTACAGGTTACGAAACGAAGAAGGTAAAAAGTTATATTCAAAATGGTAAGCGGAATTTAAAGATCATCCTAACTGAAAACTACACCTGATTGATATGAATAGGAAAAAGAAAATATTCGAAAGCACCACTCCTCTTACCAAAGACGAAATGGATGCCTATTTACAAGGAGATTTGTCACAAACTGACAAATATGCTCTTGAACAAAAAATAGCAGCCAACGATTTCAACAGTGATGCAATGGAAGGTTTTGAATCTGTACCTGGTGCAATGGAAGGGTTTAATGATTTGGAAGGTAAGTTTCATGGTAACCTTCCTCGAAAAGCTTCTGGAAAATTTTGGAGGTTTGAATACTCCTTTATACTATTAATTGGTGTTACAGTTGGAATTTATTTAATCGGACAACACTACTTAAAACAAGTTGATTTTGATGAAGTAAAATTTGATATAAGTAAACTTGAAACTTCTCAATCAGATTCGGCAGTAAATAATAGCAAAATAATCATTACTCCTATTGAGGAATTAGGTGATACAGAAATTGATAATGCAACTCCGCTTGAAGAAAGCAAACAACTTACTTCCGAAAGAATCATTATTGACGCACCTCTTATTATGGTTATTGATAGTACTATTAATGAAACAGAAAAAATAGACAGTGCGATTCATCTTATCAATGAAGGGAAAGAAATTATCAATGCTGAATTAACCGATAAAAAAGAGATTCCAAAAGCTAATAAAACAAATGTCATCCACAGTAATATTGGAACACTCTTTCTGTCAAATTTATTAGTAGTTGATTATTCTGAAATTTATACTGAAGAAATTTCTGTTCCAAACTTTGAGTTAACTGGGACCACTGCCGATAAAGAAAATAAAGAAGATACTGGCTCAAGTGAGTTAGCAGTGAATACCTTTACACAAAAAATTACATACATTGATTTTTTACGTGAAGCTCAACTAAAGTTTAGAAGAAATAAATTTAAAAACGCTTTAAAAGATTATAGAACCATTCTAAACCATTATGCAAATGATGTAAATGCTCATTTTTATATGGCATTGTGTTATTTCAACATCAATAAACAAAAAAAGGCAATTCAACATTTTGATCGTGTACTAGAGCATGAATTCAATACTTTTCATGAAGAAGCAAATTGGTACAAAGCGTTAAGTTTGTATGAGCTAGGAAAAACGAGTAAGTGTATTACTCTCTTAAACCAAATAGCAAATGCCAATGGGTTTTATGCAGAAAAAGCAAGCAGAATGCTAAAAGAGATCTAATTTGGAAAAGAAACCAAATATTATCTATCCAATATTAAAGTATTCTATATTCTTTTTTGGGGTTTTATGGGTAATGTATTCTCTTACTATTGACTTAAAACAAGATAGAGAAGAATACGATGAACGAAACAACGTAATTGCTTACAGTCCAATTTCAGAAGGTGCATTACTTTATAAAAATGGGGAATTGGATAAAGCCGCCAAACACTTTGATCAACTGCTTAAGTTGGATCCAAATAATTACGAAAATAGAATGATGTTAGCTGAAATTTACCATGAACAATGCATTAAAAATGATACTCTTTGTGAGCATGCACTAATGCAACTAACATTATTAATTAGAAAATTTCCTACCAAAATTCTACCACTCGAGTTACGTTCTAAATTATACCTAAAACTAAACGACACCATCTCTTCAAGAGATGATGTCATTAAAATTTCAAATTTGAAATAGTTATTTTAGAGATATTTAGTGCCCTTGTGCAGCTAAGTATCTTTCAGCATCTAAAGCTGCCATACAACCAGTACCAGCAGCGGTAATCGCTTGACGATAATCTTTGTCAGCAGCATCTCCTGATACAAATACTCCTGCAACATTCGTTTTAGAAGAACCCGGGACATTTAAAATATAACCCGTTTCGTCCATATCGATATAAGGTTTAAACACATCTGTGTTCGGCTTATGACCAATTGCTACAAAAAAGCCAGTACAAGGAATATCTTGAACTTCTCCTGTTTTATTGTTTTTAACTCTTGCTCCAGTTACACCATTATCGTCTCCCAATACTTCTTCGGTTTCTGTATTGAATAAAATCGTAATGTTTTCAGTATTCTTAACTCGTTCAGCCATTATTTTTGAAGCTCTAAATTCGTCTCTACGAACCAACATGGTCACTTTAGAGCAAATATTAGAAAGATAATGTGCTTCTTCACATGCAGAATCTCCAGCTCCAACAATTACTGTTTCTTGTCCTTTATAGAAAAAACCATCACAAACAGCACAAGCAGAAACTCCTCCCCCCATTTTCAAATAACGTTGTTCCGATTCTAATCCTAAATATTTAGCTGAAGCACCCGTAGAGATAATAACAGTATCTGCGTGGATTTCTTTTTCCCCATCTACCCAAATTTTACGTACAGGTCCTGAGAAATCAACTTTTGTAATATATCCTGAACGAATATCCGCATCAAAACGTTTTGCTTGTGCTTCTAATTGCATCATCATTTCTGTACCATTGATTCCTTCTGGATACCCAGGGAAATTATCAACCTCTGTAGTTGTAGTTAATTGACCACCTGGCTGCATTCCTTGATATAAAACTGGACTCATGTTTGCTCTTGACGCATATATTGCAGCAGTAAAACCTGCTGGTCCTGAACCAATTATTAAACATTTTACTTTCTCTATTTCCGCACTCATTATCTCTATAATTTGGTTATTAAAATCTTATGTACAAATGTAACTATTCTGCTATATCTACAAAGTAATGATTGTTACAATAAATACAATATTATCGTGAAAAAATGAAATAGATTTGAACTCCTATCGAGTAAAATTATACTCCTTTATCGTTTCGTTCCCCCTTTCATCAATAACAATTACCTTTAAATGGTGCTTGCCTTTTGAAATTGAATTATAACCATCAAAAGGAATTGTATACGTTCCTTTTTTTGGAACATAGTTGCCTAGCACCCATTTTCCGTCAACAAAAGCATCATACGTTTCTATACCACTCAAATTATCTGATATTTTAAATTGAATATTGATTGCAGAGCTAAGTACTTTATTTTCTGAAATATTAACAGGCGTTACTACAGGTGCAACACTGTCAATTTTAACTGCGTAATCACCAAATGCTCTTACTTTTGTTTCTACCCATCCTTCTTTATACTCTCCTCCTTTGGAATATACTTTCCGCTTGTCTTCACTAACCGAAACTATTACCGCCTTATCTTCCATGTTTTTAGCAATATTTTGCGTTTTTATTTTCATAATAAAATAATGCTGTATAGGGATTTTAGAATCCCCAAATTGATGTAAGCCAGATACCGTTTTACTCATTTGATATTCTTTATATCTTGCCCGCAAATCGTTGTAAACTGAATTTTCAGGTAAATAAGCTTTAAAACCCTCTTTCTCTACGACATTATCCTCAGTAATAGTTAGGGATTCACCTAAAGTAGAAACAGGAGAAGTCTCCCTTTTCATGTTTGAATTGACCTTTACTTTAAATTTAATCGTTGAAGTGTTTCCATAGGTATCTTTAATTATATATTTCAATTGATGTAAAGTATCGATGTCAAATTTCAATCTTCCCTTATTTACTAAACCATCGTATAATTCTAGTTTATTATTCTCTGTAATAAAAGACTTGTGAAAACTTCTTTTTTTCGAATGGTATTCGTCGTAATCTTTATGCGCATTAATATATCGATTGGTAAAAAAATCAATCTTCTCCATTGTTTGCCGAAAGACTAAACTATCATCTACAAAAAGTTCTATCGTATAAATACCACATTTATTTCCTGCGCCATTTAACTTATCAATTGTATGTACTCCTACCCCAATTTCACCATCGACTTCAATTACTGGGTTATCTTTTAAAGTATATTTCCCTCCGGAACCTGTGGTTGGAAAAACTTTTGGAACATCTTTCCCATCTACATAGCCATTTGTCAAAGGATAAATTTTTATGTTATTAACTGTCGGTTTGATATCATCTTTAATTTCAAAACCAAACAAAAGAGGATTTACAGCCTTCTCTGTTTCTGTTTCTCGAATTTCAAAATGTAAATGTGGGCCACCAGAACTTCCCGAATTTCCAGAATATGCTATTATCTCTTCTTTAGAAACTATTAAATCCGAACTGTCAGGATAAATCGTGATAGTCTCTGTTTCCTTTTCAAATTGCTTTTTCCGTAAATATTTTTCAATTTTTTCCGGGAACTTACTTAAATGAGCATAAACTGATGTATATCCATTGGGATGTGAAACATAGATTGCTCGACCATATCCCCAATGTGAGATATTAATGCGAGAAACATAGCCAGAATCTACTGCATAAATTCTATAACCTTCCGACCCTTTAGTTTTAATATCTAACCCAGTATGAAAATGATTCGATCGTAATTCTGCAAAATTCCCTGAAAGAATCAATGGAATGTGCATAGGTGATACGAAATCTGTTTTATCATAAGCAACTTGTGAGTAATATTGTTGAAAAGTCAACAATCCTATTATCACAAAAAGAAATTTTCTTAAAATTTTCATATTATTCAATATTACCAACCCTTATGCAAGATTTATTCCGTGAATGTACTTCTTATGATAATTAATAATATTTTATTCACACTTAGATATACACACAGTTTCGTGAAAATTTGTGTAGTCCTATTACTATATTACCTTTGTAACGAATTAATCTTTTTATAAAGGATTCTGAAGAAATGGAAAATGCTGTTTTAAATAGTATTAAAAATAAAGTTCATACTTTAATGAGTAGCAACAATGCACTCAAAGAGGAAAATAATCTCCTTGAGAACAAAGTCTCTGAACTTAAAAATACTTTGGAACAACAAAAAACAGAAATTGAGAATTTCAATGAAAAGGTTAAGATGTTGAAGATGGCAAAATCTTTAGGAGGAGATTCTGAAAACAATACAGAAATGAAACTAAAGATAAATGAGTTGGTTAGAGAAATTGACAAGTGTATTTCACTCTTAAATAAATAAACGGTAATGAGTCAGCTTTCCATAAAAGTAAATATTGCTGGAAGAACTTATCCTTTGACGATTGAAAGATCAGAAGAAGAGATGATTCGAAAAGCAGCTGACAATATTAACGCGAGCATTAAAAACCTAAAAGAAAACTACGCTGTAAAGGATATTCAAGATTTACTTGCAATGACTGCATTACAGTTAAGTACAAAATCGGATTCCATTTCGAAAGAAGTTGAAAATGATAAAGTTTTTAATGAACTAGAGGCTCTTGATAAAGAGTTGAGTGATTTTCTTGGAAAATAATCTTCTAATTCTCCATCAATATTAATTAGATAGGCAAAGGGCTTGTTTAAAACACATTTAATATTGAACTATGGATATAGTAATAGGAGCTGTGATAGGATTAGTAGTTGGAGGCGTAATAGCCTACGTTATTCTAAACAGCGGTTTAAAATCAAAAAAAGCTAGCGCATTAAAAGAAGCTAAAAGCGAAGCTGAAGCAATCAAAAAGGAGAAAATCCTACAAGCAAAGGAAAAGTTTTTACAGCTAAAAGAAGAGCACGAAAAATCAATCAACAATCGTGACAGAAAATTAAACGAACGTGAAAATTCATTCCGTCAGAAAGAAAAATCTTTGAATCATAAATTGGAAGATGCTAATCGTAAAGATAAACAGCTTAACCAGACAAAAGACACTCTTGATAGACAACTTGAAATAGTTAATTCAAAACAAGAAGAACTATCTAAATCACACGAAAAGCAGGTTGCTGAACTGGAAAAACTGAGTGGCTACTCTAAAGAAGACGCAAAAGCACAATTAGTTGAGTCATTAAAAGATGAAGCCAGAACAAATGCAATGGCAACGATTAATGAGATACAGGAAGAAGCTAAATTAAATGCATCGAAAGAAGCTAAAAAAATTGTTATTCAAACTATTCAAAGAGTAGCTGCTGAACATGCAATTGAAAACTCTGTTTCAGTTTTCCCTATCGCAAGTGATGAAATGAAAGGTAGAATTATTGGTAGAGAAGGAAGAAACATTAGAGCAATTGAAGCCGCTACTGGAGTTGAGATTATAGTTGACGACACACCAGAAGCAATAATTCTTTCTTGTTTCGATCCAATCCGAAGAGAAATAGCAAGACTTTCTTTGCATCAACTGGTAAGTGACGGTAGAATTCACCCTGCAAGAGTGGAAGAAGTTGTAGCTAAAACAAAAAAATCGTTAACTGACGAGATTATTGAAACTGGTAAAAGAACTTGTATCGATCTAGGTATTCATGGTTTACATCCTGAATTAATTAAAATGGTAGGTAGAATGAAATACCGTTCTTCTTATGGACAAAACCTTTTACAACACTCTAGAGAAGTTGCTAACCTTTGTGCAACTATGGCATCAGAATTAGGTTTAAATCCTAAAGTTGCAAAAAGAGCTGGATTGTTACACGATATTGGAAAAGTTCCTGAAGATGAGCCCGAATTACCACACGCAGTATTGGGAATGAAAATGGCCGAAAAATATGGTGAAAAACCAGATATTTGTAATGCAATTGGAGCTCACCACGATGAAGTTGAAATGACAACATTAATATCACCAATCGTTCAGGTTTGTGATGCTATTTCTGGGGCAAGACCTGGAGCACGAAGAGAGGTTGCTCAACAATACATACAAAGAATTAAAGACTTAGAAGATGTTGCGTTATCTTATGAAGGAGTAACTAAAGCTTATGCAATACAAGCAGGTAGAGAATTACGTGTTATGGTTGAAAGTGAAAAAGTTGCTGATAAGAGAGCTGACGAACTTTCATTTGAAATATCTCAAAAAATTCAAAATGAAATGACTTATCCGGGTCAGGTAAAAATAACAGTAATTAGAGAAAAAAGATCTGTTAATTACGCTAAGTAAATTAAGCTAAAAAGTCTGGCTATATTGGCCAGACTTTTTTATTTATTATAAATGAAATACAAAAATATACTTCCATTTATAATGCCTGTATCTAAGGTAATCCAAAGACACAAAACCCTTGTCCCTGGTCAAGACCTTAGTTGCACTCCTTTTTTCATTCTTGGATCTGGAAGAAACGGGAGCACTCTACTTTCTTCAATGTTAAATCAACATTCTAAAATTGTTGTTCCACCAGAACAATATTTCCTTCATCTATCTTACATCAAGTTTAGGTTACTTAATATGTTAGAGTGGAAAGATATTGTTAAAATTATTTTTGGAGAGGCAATGAACCCAAATACGGCTCCATATTGGAATATTAACTTAGGTGAATCTATTCCTAAAATGTATGATTTACCAAAAAACGAAAGATCACTTACCAAATTGATTGATGAAATATTCGTGAAATATGCTCGCAATCAAAAACCTTCTTTTGAAGTTTGGGGGGATAAAACTCCAAAGAACATTCTCTATGTAAAATACATTTACAAAATGTTTCCAAATGCCAAGTTTATCTTTTTACAAAGAGACGGAAGAGATGTTGTAAGTAGCTATGTAAAAGGTGACACAGATTTTTTTGGAGAATACAATAAACTTGAAAATGCGTGTGCGCTTTGGAATAAATCATTTGAAAGCTGGGAATGGTTAAGTTCAAAATTGAATGATAATCAAAAGATGTCAATTAACTATGAAGAACTAGTAACAAATGGGAGAGAAACACTTGTCAACTTCACTAGTTTTATTGGACATGATTTTGAAGAAGAGATGCTTTCCTCCTATCAAAAACAAGCAGATGTTTTAGGAGTTAGCAACGCAAAAGCCCATCAAAATGTAAAAGGTAGCTTATCATCTAGTTCTATTGGGAAATGGGAAGAAAGGTTAACAAAAGAGCAAATTATACAAACTGAAAAATTACTAGGCCCCAATTTAAAGCGGTATAAATATCTAAAATAAATACCCCGCTTTATATAAATCCAACAAATTTCAGGTTTTTGCATTTGCCTATTCAATATAAATAAACTAACTTGCTGCTGAAACAGCATCCTTTAATTTTTGTAAAACCTAACAACTATGAAACATATATTCCTTAGTTTATTCCTTTTGAGCAGTTTATTTAGTTTTAGTCAAAACCTATATAATGGTTTAGTGGTATATTATCCAATGAATGGTGATTTTGTAGATGCCAGTGGAAATAATTATGACGCAACTTCTCAAAATGGACTAACACCAGTAAATGATAGGCATGGAAATTCTGGTCATGCAATGTATTTTGATGGAATTGATGATATTGTGAATTTACCGAATATTGCTGCAATGAAACCAAACTTGCCAGTTACCTTTTCATTTTGGGTTAAAACTGAGTCATTAGATATTGCGGATAATTATTGGTTTCATACTGAAGAAACATATAATTATTGGACTGGATTTAAATCACATACATCTGCTGATAATGTGGGCAAAATATCTGTTTCATATTCTGATGGAGGAACACAAACAACTTCGTCGAGAAGAACAAAAGTTAGTGCCACCACTTTAACAGTAAATACTTGGCAGCATATTGTTTTAGTAGTAAAGTCAGAAATTGACATTGACATCTACATTGATTGTAATGATGCAGGAGGCACTTATTCTGGAACAGGTAGTACCGCAGTTGCATATAATAACAACGCTGGAAACTTCGGATATACCTCTGGAAATTCTACTAATTCTCCTGACTACTTTAATGGAACCATGGATGATTTTGCATTTTGGGATAGAGAATTAAGTATTTCAGAAATTGTTGATGTATGTAATGATGGATTATGGACTGGGATAAACGAGAATATTTCTTTTGTTGAAGTAAATGGGCATCCAAACCCAACAACAGGAAATTTTGAATTTAGTTTTTCTAAAAACCATAAAGAGATATCCATCAACATATTTAACTCGCTTGGTCAAAAAGTTTGCAATACTTTGGATAATAATTCTGACAAAGTTGTTGTTGACATGTCTGAAATGGTTCAAGGAATTTATTTTGCCAAGGTTAATGCTGATGGTGTTGTAAGAGAATTAAAAATAATTAAAGAATAATACCGAACAACGCCTCGCAGATTATCATAATAAATAATGGTGGCGGGTTCTTTTTTTATTCTATTTTCATTAGATTGATTACTTTTACTTGCTATGATACTTACCAATAAAAAAGTTTTAGTCACTGGAGGAGCTGGCTTTATAGGCTCTAACCTTTGTGAAAAATTAGTCAATCAAAATAACGAAGTAGTTTGCTTAGACAATTTACTTACTGGCAAGAAAGAAAACATCCAATATTTATTAGAAAAAAAGAATTTTCAATTTATTGAAGGAGATATTCGAAATCTTGATGATTGTAAAAAAGCTGTATCTGGAGTTGAAGTTGTATTGCATCAGGCTGCACTAGGTTCGGTTCCAAGATCTATTGAAGACCCAATAACTACAAACGAGATTAATGTTTCTGGATTTCTAAATATGCTTTTAGCTGCTAAAGAGGAGGGCATAAAACGATTTGTTTATGCTGCAAGTTCATCCACTTATGGAGATTCTAAAGAACTTCCAAAAATTGAGGAGAACATTGGAATGCCACTTTCACCTTATGCTGTCACCAAATATGTAAATGAGCTTTATGCTCATGTATTCGGATCTCTATACGGTATGGAAATCATTGGACTGAGATACTTTAATGTTTTTGGACGTCGCCAAGATTCTAACGGTGCATATGCAGCTGCAATTCCAAAATTCATTTTAGCCTTTATGAATTATAAATCTCCTATTATTCACGGAGACGGAACACAGACAAGAGATTTTACCTATATCGACAATGTTTTGCAAGCGAACGAGCTAGCTGCAACAACAACAAATAAGGACGCATACAATCAGGTGTACAACATTGCTTTTGGAGAAGAAACAGTATTAATAAACCTCATCAACAAATTAAAAGAATTACTTTCTGCACACGATACTAAAATTCAAGATATAGAACCAGAACATGGTCCAGAAAGACTTGGAGATGTACGCTATTCTTTAGCCTCTATTGATAAAGCAAAAAGATATCTAGGTTATAATCCTACACATAACATTAACAAAGGTCTAGAAGAAGCAATTGATTGGTATTGGGAGAATTTGAAATAACCTCTACTTTCAGAACATATTGGTGTGTACAAAACAATTTTACTCAAAGTAAATCAGTTATATAATTTCTTTCCTTTACAGTTAGCATGCTAAAAAGGCTTTTAAATAGATCTGACTTCATCAAAAGTTCCTTTACTCTAATTTTTGGAACTGCCCTTGCCCAGCTAATTCCTATTGCTCTACAACCCATCTTAAGAAGATGGTATACCCCTGAAGAATTTGGAGTTATTGCGGTTTACTTGAGCATTGTAGGAATGGTCGTTGTTGCCGCTAACTTAAGGTATGAAAGCACCGTTATTCTTCCAAAAGAAGATGATAAAGCATCGAATTTGGTTTTTGGAAGCTTTATTATCAGTTTATTTTTTAGTCTAATTCTATTCCTTGCATTTCTATTTTTTGGAAAAGACCTTATCCTATTGTTATCGCTACCGCAAGAGATTGAAAAATGGTTACTTATGATACCTTTAAGCGTTTTTGTTATTTCTTGTAGTAGAACTTTAGACTTTTGGCTTACTAGAAAAAAAGCATTTAGGGCCTCAGCCGTAAATAAAGTTGCTAGAAGAAGTTCTGAAGGTACTGTTCAGTTGTTAGGTGTATCCGCTAAAAGTAGTGGCCTAATTGCTGCAAGTATAATTGGGGATTCAGTTAACCTTTTTGTATCTCTTATACAGTCTATTAAACACGGGTTAAATTTTAAAACCTATAAAATAACAACCATAAAAGAACAATTAAAAAAATATGTAGAATTCCCAAAATACAGTACTATTCCTACATTATTAAATTCTGTAAGTCTACTTTTACCTGTTATTATTATCAATCAATTTTACGCTGCAGAAATTACAGGACATTTTGATTTAAGTAGACAGATGCTTGCATTGCCAATGGCACTTATTTCTGTAGCCGTTTCTAAAGTGTTAATTCAAAAAATTGTGGAGTATAAACAAAACTCTAAAAGAATTACTAAACTGGTTACGAGAATTGCTCTTTCTTTAGCAGCCATGTCTGTTATTGGTATCATTATAATCGAACTATTCGGGATACAATTGTTCTCTTTTATTTTCGGAGAAGATTGTTCTTTTTCTGGAAAAATCACACAAATACTCATTTTTTCTTACGCCGTTAAGTTTGTGGTTTCTCCTTTAACCTCAGTATTTATAGCTCTGGAAAAGATTAAAATCAGTAGTATTTGGCAAGTTTGCTACTTTTTAATTATTTGCTGTTTATATTTCTTAAAAGATTACTCAATTGAGGAATTCCTTTTACTATATATTGCAATTGATATTGTAGCTTATGTGATATATTATTTACTATTAATCTACATTTGCAAAGGATATGAAAAGACTATAGCACATGATTGAAATACGAACTTTTTTAAAAAAACATACCTTAATTTTCATCTATCTTATAGTATTTACCATATTGTTAAATGGTATTTTCATTTATTCTGGAACCAAATACTTATTTGAATTATCGTTATTTATTTTTCCACTTTTCATTTTTTACTTTGGATTGTCCTATTTTTTCAATAAAAAAAATATAAATATTTTAAAGCCTTTTGATAAATGGAAAGATAAATTACCAAGAAATATTGACCTAATATTAGGAGGGATCTGTATTGCTTTAATAATAAGTCATTTAATTTCATTAGGTGGATCTCCAGCAATAAAGGGAATCGGCATGTCTGAATCTGGTGCAATAGCTGAGCTGAGGCGTAGTATCACTGCAGATACCTCCGCCTTTTGGGGGTATTCTTCAAGCTTTAATATAAAAGCAATCCTACCATTTTCTTTACTTTTATTTTTATTTAAAAAGAAAAAAACATTCTTTATAATACTTTTTATTATTGGATCTTTCTATGCCTTTTCGCTTATGCAAAAAAGCTACATCCTAACAGTTTTACTACCTATTTTCATCTATTTACTCTTAAATAAAAAATTCATTCAATCCATTGGAATAATAACAACCTGTGTCGTGGTAATTGTAAGCTTAGTCTTTATTACCTCGCCGCAACTAAGGGGAGGAAAAGACACAATCACCAAAACAGAGGTAGTTAAAACGAGTAAAAAAACTGAAAATGCACCATATTACAAAAGAGTATATGCTGGAATAATGCACAGGATGTTTGAAGTTCCTGGCGAAATGGTTGTCCAATGGTTTGAGGCAATTCCCGAAAAAAAACCTTTCCTAAATGGTGCTGGATATAATTTTATTACACAGTTCACTTCGCTTAAATACCGAAATTATGCAAAAGAACTATACCCTATAATTAGGCCTCAATATGCAGAAAGAGGATTTAAAGGAAGCGTAAACACTGCTTCTTTTATGTATGAATATTCAAATTTTGGAAATATAGGATTAATACTCTCTGCCTTATTTCTTTCTATCATATTCATTATTACGGAAAATGTATTCCAATCAAATTTTTTAATGAAAATATCACTTAATTTCTTCCCCGTATTTATGCTAAGTTCTGGCGCTTTAACTACCGCTTTATTTAGCAATGGTTGGGGACCTGTTATTTTTTTATATTTTCTATTTTCAAAAGATTTAATTAAAAATCATGAGTAAGATTTCTATTTGTCATTTATCCAGCGCACATGCAGATGGAGATGTACGAATCTTCCATAAAGAGTGTGTCACGTTATCAGAAGCAGGGTTTAAAGTATCTCTTATTATTACCAACACCTCTACTAGAGTTGAAAATGGTGTGAATATAATTTCTTTTCCTCGAGTACAAAATAACCGATTGAAAAGAATGACAAAAACCGTATATCAGACGTTTAAAGCTGCTAAAAAAGTTAATGCCGATGCTTATCATTTTCATGATCCAGAACTAATGTTAGTCGGTGTTTTATTGCGACTCAAAGGAAAAAAAGTATCATACGATGTTCATGAAGATGTACCTAAACAAATTCTTGATAAAAAATGGATCGGACCAAGATGGTTTAGACATATTGTATCATGGGGATTTCGTTCTTTTCAATGGTTTTGTTGTCTTTTCTATTACCATATTTTTACTGCCACACCGGAAATTTCTAAAAGGTTTAATTCAAAAAAAACTTCTACGATTTACAATTACCCAATTATTAAATACCTGCAAGATGCTCCTAAAGCTAATTACAACAAAACAATTCCATCGGTTATCTATGCTGGTGGATTGACAGCGCTTAGAGGAATTAAAGAATTAATTTTAGCTGTCGGAAAGCTAGAAGGAAAAGTTGAACTTTGGCTAATTGGACCTTGGGAATCAGAAGTTTTTCAAAAAGAATGTGAAGGATTAGATGAATATAAACATGTTGTCTATTTTGGGAAAATCCCTCTAAAAAAAGTATATGAATACTACAAAATAGCCGATATAGGAGCACACACAGTCTACCCTTCAGATCGTCACTTAATTGGAATTCCGACGAAAATATTGGAATGTATGGGAATAGGAATGCCTGTCATTTTAACGGATGGTGAATACTGGCAATCCTTTTTTGGTAATACGGTAAGGTTTGTTGATGCATTAGACCCCCAAAACATTTCTAACAACATACAAGAACTTATCGACAACCCTGAACAAACAAAAGAAATGGCTGATTCTGGCGAAAAATTCATCATCGAAAAGTGCAGCTGGGAAGCGGAAGGAAAAAAATTAATCGAACCTTATCTTAAGCTTTCCAGAAAATAAATTCGAATGTTAATTCTCCTCAAGTAAATAACGGACAGCATTAGTTGTAACGCTAGTAATCTCCTTTTTTCCTTGATTCTTTTTCAAGCACCAATCTTCTGTTCCTAACGAAATAATTTTTCCTGAATTATTATTCTGCTTTATAATAAAAATTCCACCATTGCTATTTTCATAAAGTCCTTTACAATAAGAATAAGCCAGTATTTCTACTTTTAACTTAGAAACATCAGGGTTATTAATTAGAGACAAGTCTTCTGCAATTGGAATACTATCCTGCCACCTAATTAATGTTCCCATAAAATTCCTTCCTTCCACAGGAATTTTACTTCCAGCAAGTCCTTTGAAAATTGGATGTTCTTTTACTAAAATAGAATATTCACTTCTATAAATATTAACAGCCGAACCTCCATACTTTGATGTTAAAGCAGTTTTATTAAAAGGCGATTCCTTTTTATTCAACCCCCAAGTCTCTATATTCAACTTATTTTGTTCTTTATCCACTTCAACAGTTCTTGCAGTATTTTGTTCCTTATTAACCCATAACTTAGTATCAAGTGTCTTAGATGTAATCATTAAAATATTTCCTCCTTCATTAAAATATTTCAATAAATTCTTTCTCATTTTAGCCGTCCAAAAACTCGATCTTCCATAAATTATAACCATTTTAGAATTAAAAAAATTATTTTCATTTTCCAGGTCCAAATCGGTTATATATTTAGTACTATAAGAAGAATCTAAATATGAAAAATACCTGGCCATCCCCAAAGTATATTTATCAATAGGCATTTCTCTGTTTAAACTTAAATGAGTTTTCTCTTCATTAAAGAAGTACCCATCATTAGTTTGTGTATAAAAATGATTATTCACAAAAGGGTACACAATTGTAATATCAACTTTTTCTTTCGACTTAACTACAAATGGACTATTCTCCAACGTATAGATTCCTGACTTTTTAATTTGATCAACATTAAAAACAAAACTATTTTCAACTGGATAACCTATGGATAGGTAGTCATTGTTTTTGTCAAAGACAACATTGCTCATTAAATTTACTTCAATACTCTTTATATAATTCCCAGATAGGTCTTTAACAACCAACTCTTTTTCCTTTTCAGCGTAATTTGATGCTACATACAAATTCATAGAAGCATCCATTTCAACGGAGCCTGATGAAAAAAAATAAGTAGAAATATTAAATTTATTGAACGATGCCAGTATTATATACACAAAAAAAGAAGCTATTACAACTAGCTTTATTATTTTTAACTCCTTAAACATCGATTAATGCAGATTGAAAATATAAAACACAAAGTTAATTATTATTCTCTCTTGTTGATTGCTTTTATGCTTCCCTTGAAAAAGGAAGTAATCCCTCCATTAATTATCATCTTTTTACTTTCAGGAACATTTAGAATAAAGAAAAACCAGAACACAAAAAAAGCTTTTCTTTTATTAAGTCTTTTTGGGATATATTTAGCTGGACTTCTATACAGTAATAATACAATTGAAGGAATACAAAATATCGAAACTAAACTTTCTCTAATTATTTTTCCAGTTGCTTTTTTCTTCTCTGAAATAAATTATAAAAAGATACTACCTAAGGCAATGAAATTCTATTTGGAAGGTTGTGTCACCAGTATTATTCTGGGTTTAACTGCAAGTACGATTTGCTACTACCACACAAATGATTTATCTGAATTCTTCTATGGAAATTTATCGTACTTCTCTCATGCTAGTTACTTTTCCATGTACTTAACCTTTGGCATTATTATACTATACTACTTTTCTTTTCTTCCAAACAAAAGCACCTATATAAAACCTTTTCTAAGCCTATCCCTAATTGCTTTATTTAGCTTTACTATATTTTTACTATCTTCAAAAACGGGAATTTCCATATTAATCATCACCCATTTTTCTGCACTACTTTACTGGATGATAAAACATAAAAAGGTAGTTCAAGGAAGCATCGGCTTAGCAGCTGTCATTTCAATATTTTTACTTGGTTATAATAAATCCACCGTAATTCAAAATAGATTAAACGAAGTCATTTCACCTTTATCAAATAATAATAACCCTGAGAGTTCAACGCAATTCCGAATAGCGGCATGGGAAACTGCATCATACTTGATATTAAAAAATCCATTTATTGGGTACGGTACAGGAGCTACAAGAAACTTACTAACTGAGGAATATAAAAAGAAACAAATTGAAACTCTCGTTAAGAAAAGGCTAAACTGCCATAACCAATATTTAGAAGTAACTCTAAACAGTGGATTCATTGGTTTAATCTCTCTATTAGCTATACTAATCTTCCCTATTATTTGGTCTATCAGATTAAAAAACCACTTACTTCTCTTCTTCATCTTATTACTAAGTTTTAACTTTTTAACAGAATCCATGTTAGAAATCCAATCCGGTGTAGTCTTTTTTACTTTTTTTTATACATTACTGATACATGCCCAGTTCTCAAGTAATTCGATTGAAACTGACAAATAATTTCACCAAATATCATATTTTTGCAATTAACACTTAATAATTAGTCAATATGCTACAAAATAACCAAAAGCGAATTTTAATTTTAGCCCCACATACTGATGATGGTGAATTTGGGTGCGGAGGAACCATAAACAAATTAATTAAAGAAGGACACGAAGTATATTATGCCGCATTTTCAGCATGTCAGCAATCTGTTCTACCCCAATTTGCTTCAGACATATTAATAACTGAGGTTAAAGCAGCGACTAAAGTCTTGGGAATTAAAAAAGAAAACCTCATTCTATTCGATTATGATGTAAGAACGTTCAACTACAGAAGACAAGACATATTAGATGATTTGATTAAACTTAGAATAAAAATAAAACCTGATATTGTTTTCATTCCTTCTCTTAGTGATTTACATCAAGATCATAAAACTATTGCAGATGAGAGCGTAAGGGCATTTAAATTTTGTACTATTTTATGCTACGAGATGCCTTGGAACAATATTACTTTTACAACTTCTAGCTTCTTTCTTTTAAGTGAAGAAAATTTACAGACCAAAATAAATGCACTAAAACAGTATAAATCTCAAGAACATCGAACATATGCGAGTGCAGATTTTATTAAATCTTTAGCAACAATTAGAGGCGTTCAAATTGGAGAAAAATATGCCGAAACATTTGAAGTCCTTCGTTACATTGCTAAATAATCAGTTATGATTACAATTAAAAACCTTCTTTCTTTACCAGAGCCTATAGTTGCATTTCATGGAAATGAGAGTCACAAAATTGATAAAATGCTTCAATTAACTGATTTAAATTTTAATGAATACTGTTTAGCTTGGTGCTCGGACAAGAATAAAGATTTTCTAGAAAACGTGTCTAAAGGCTCTATTATTTTATCTAAAACTTCTTTTGAACATATTCAGGCAGTTAATAAAAACTGGAGGAAAACAAATTGGATTATTGTAGAACACCCTAGGAGGTTTTTTTCTTTGGTACTCAACACTTTTTTCGTGAAAAAACCAACAAAAGGGATCTTTGAGCCATCTTCTTCCATACATCCTTCCGCAAGAATAGATTCCAGTTGCTACCTAGGACACAATGTTGTCATTGAACAAGATGTTGTAATAGGAAAAAATGTAAGCATTAATCATAACACAACTATTCTATCTGAATCTGTAATTCATGACAATGTTTCAATTGGTTGTAATTGCACAATTGGTGGTGTTGGCTTTGGCTACGAATTAAATGCAGACGGGTCTTACGAGTTTGTTCCACATATCGGAAATGTGGAATTAATGGATCATGTAGAGATAGGCAATAATGTTTGTATTGACAGAGCTGTTCTTGGATCAACCTTAATTGGGGAAAACGTAAAAATCGATAACCTTGTTCATATTGCACATGGAGTGCAAATTGGAGAAAACAGTCTAATTATTGCTAATGCAATGATAGCTGGAAGTGTTACTATTGGAAAAAATGTATGGGTAGCTCCATCTAGCTCTATTATTCAAAAAATTGACATTAAGGATAACTCTTTAATTGGCATGGGAAGTGTTGTTATAAAAGAGGTTTCTGAATCCATCATTGTAGCTGGAAACCCTGCAAAAAAAATAAAATCAAAGTGAAAGTCTCTGTTGTTATTCCATGCAGAAACGAAGAAAAGAATATTGAAGCATGTATACATGCAATCTATTCTAATTCCATCTGTAAAAAAGAAACTATAGAAGTATTAGTTATTGATGGGATGAGTGATGACAACACTAGAAGTATTCTGAACAACTTAAAAACACCGTATCCTACATTAAACATAATTGACAATGAAAAAAAAGTATCGCCCGTAGCTTTTAATTTAGGGATTGAAAATGCTACAGGTCAGTTCATTCAAATTATTGGAGCAAGGCAAATTATTTCAGAAAATTATCTGGAAAAAGCCGTTGAGTTTCTGGAAAATAACCCAAACATTTGGTGTATTGGAGGTGCCGTAGAAAACATCTACGAAAACAGTACTAGCGAAATAATTTCAAAAGCTATGGACACTCCTTTTGGTGTAGGAGGCGGTAATTTTAGAATTTTAAAAGAATCTTCTTATGTTGATACTGTTGGCACACCGATGTATCCTATATGGGTTTTTCAAAAGATTGGCTATTTTGATGAAGCGTTGGTTAGAAATCAAGATGATGAATTCAATTTCAGAGTGACATCGAACGGAGGAAAAATTTACCTATTCACCGATATTTCCATAAAATATTATGTTCGAGCAGACTATAGTACACTTTATAAGCAATACTACCAATATGGATACTGGAAAGTTTATGTCAATAAAAAAGTAGGCTCAATTACATCATTAAGACAACTTGCTCCTTCCATTCTTATATCAGCTATAATAATTGGATTATTTTTAACGTTATTACACCCCCTATTAGGTATATTATATTCAATAGGGCTTACTTTGTATCTTTTGGGAGCAATATATTTTTCAGCAACTAAATCAACTAATTTTATTGAATTCGTATCCATTATATATACTTTTTTTATTTTACACTTTGGATATGGATTTGGATATTTAAAAGGTATATTAGATTTTATTATTCTTGGAAAAAAACCTACATCAAAAAATACTGAGCTTTCTAGATAATTTGTTTTGAAATCAACTACCAATAAATCATTTATTAAAAATGTACTAACCTTAATGACAGGGACGGTTATTGCGCAGCTTATTTCTTTATTCGGGTTAATTTATATTCAACGATACTACTACGGACCTGAGGAGTTTGCCAATTTTAAATTATTCTATGAGTTTGCAGCCATATTCATTGGTGTAAGTGCCTTGAGATTAGAATCAGGAATTGTATTGGAAAGAAACGAGTCTAAGGCAAGAAGCTTAACTAACCTTAGTCTTAAACTTGTATTAATCACTGGAGTTATCAGTTTGATTTCATTAATTATTTACGCACAATATGATAAAGGGTTAGCGACTTTTTACAATAATAAATTATTGCTTGTTTTATTACCTATTGCAGTTATTTTATCAGGTTTTATTCAAGTTTTTAATTCTTGGTTTACAAGGGAGCAGTCCTTTAAATTAATGAGTGGAAATAAAGTAGTACAAAACTCTACCACGGTTGGAGGTCAGCTTTATTTTGGATTGATTGACTTAAAAAACTACGGACTTATTTATGGACGTTTGATAGGATTGTTCTTTGCGAACCTAATTTTTGTCGGAAAGTATTTCTCATCTAAAAATGAAGTTAAAAGTCAACGAGGAGTCACAAAAGAGCTATTTGTTAAAAACAAAAAATTTATCTTTTTCACTACACCTAGTGTTCTTTTAAGTGGAATTATCAACTTTCTTCTTATTGACCTTTTCATGAAATATTATGGAGAGGATATTAGTGGTAAAATTGGTTCTGCTTATCATTATTTAGGGATTAGTATTGCTGTAATCACTACATCGTTTGCTCAAGTTTACTATAGTAATATAAGTACAATAGAAACAAAAGAAGAACTGAGAAAAAATTATACTTTTTGGTTTTTACGACTATTAATAATTGCTTTTATTGGTGTGGTTATTATGCAATTTATTCCAAATTCATGGGATGAACTTATACTAGGTGAAGATTGGAATGGGTCTTTAGAAATAATGAAAATAATGTCTATCTGGATGGGAATTATGTTCGTATCCTCTTCCCTATCCTACATTTATATAAAATTAGGACGTCAAAAAGAAATGCTATTTTTTGATATAATTCATATCGTACTTGTTTATGGAAGTATAAAATATTCTCACATGACGTATAGTGATAGCTTTACTAGTTTATGGTGGTTTACAATTGCACAGAGTTTCTTTTACCTGTTAGTTATGGTTGTTACCTATATATTTATTCGTAAGTTCAATCCTGAAACGTCTAAATAATGCTATTTTTGTAAGGATAGACTTTAATTACTATGATACCATTTTCGCCACCTAGAATAGATCAAAAAACAATTGACGAGGTTACTGAAGCTCTTAAATCTGGCTGGATATCAACTGGACCAAAGACTAGGAAATTTGAAGAGAATTTAGCGAAGTATTTGGGAACTGATCATGTTGTTGCTCTAGGGTCTGCTACAGCAGGATTACAACTAATATTAAATTGGTTGGGAATTAAGGAAGGTGATGAAGTAATAATACCCGCATATACATATACAGCAACTGCTAATGTTGTAACACATACAGGAGCAACACCTGTAATGGTTGATGTGAATAGTTTTGATTTTAATATCAATTCTGAGGCTGTTAAAAACGCTATTACTGAAAAAACAAAAGCTATTATTCCAGTTGATATAGCAGGAATGCCTGCCAGTTATGAAGAACTGTTTGAAATTGTAAATCAAAAAAAGAGTTTGTTTAGTGCCAACAATGCCATCCAAGAAAAATTTGGGAGAATCGTAATAATTTCAGATTCAGCGCATTCAATTGGCGCTGTCTACAAAGGAAAGAACGCTGGATTAATTGCAGACGTGAGTTCATTCTCGTTTCATGCGGTAAAAAACCTAACTACTGCTGAAGGCGGTGCCGTGGTTTTTAACGTTGCAGACAAATTTAGTCACGAAGAATTAAAAAAGAGTTTCAAGATAAGTTCTCTTCACGGACAAACAAAGGATGCGTTTAGTAAAGTGCAAATAGGTGCATGGCGCTACGATGTTATAGAAGCGGGTTTTAAATGCAATATGACCGATTTACAAGCTGCCATTGGACTTGTTGAACTTGAGCGATACGAAGAAACCTTAAACCGCAGGAAAGAAATCTTTGAGCGTTACACGGAAGAACTAGCAAAATACAGTTGGGCAAACACTCCGATGTATGAAACGGAAGAAAAAAAATCTTCTTTTCACCTATATATGCTCCGAATAAACAATTGTTCTGAAGTTCAACGTGATACAATCATTAACAAAATTGGAGAAAGGCAAGTCGCTGTAAACGTACATTACATTCCTTTACCAATGCTTTCTTTCTACAAAGGCAAAGGTTACGACATTAATAATTACCCTACTACTTTTGACAATTACCGTAATGAAATAACATTACCAGTTTGGTTCAATTTAACCAACGAGCAAGTTGACACGGTAATTAAAGCAGTTGTGGATTCTGTAAAAGAAGTTCTTGGATAGTTTACTTGAGGAATTGTTGAATTTTCTGGGCGAGATTTTTTGTAAATTCATTTGCTGATTCATAATGAAGGTGGCTACCATCATAACTACTATAGTCGTTCAATGAAAAAGTTAACCATACACCACCCTTTTGTTCAAATTCATTAATAAAATTAGTGTAATCAAAACCACTAAGAGAATCCTCTAATTGCTCCATTGCCAATGTAGATGGAGGACGAAAACCAATTACTGTAATATTATTATTAGCCATTTCCTCTGTCCAGCTTAAATAGTCTCTTACAGCATTATAATCACATGTGTTATCTACAAAATTCTTTCTATAGGGTATTAACCCAGCTGTAGAGTCAAATGGGATTTTAAATGATTTTACCCAACCATTTTCTTTAAAGTCATGGAAATATAAATGGGTGACAGGAACTTCAGCAAAATAATCCCATATCTCCGCTGGAGAGTATCTTGGAAAGTTTTTTAAATAACCTGATAGAAAGAGAATTTTGTAAACTTCTTGTTTGTTTTTATCATAAAATGAGTGGTAGTGTTCATTTTTTAGCGCCTCAGGAGTAAAACTATACGGAGTAATACCACACAAGACTACTCTTTTCCCATTATCTTTTATTCTTTTAGATACAAAAGAGAGGTATTCGCTGCTATATCCTGCACTTGAATACCCTAGATTAACTGCATTTAACTCTGTTTTTTCATTTAATAAAAAAGCTGGGTTTACCCCTTTATATATTCTAGAATCTCCAACAGCTAACACATTGAATTTCTCGGTTGAATGTGTTTTTATCACCCAACAATAATCACGATATGAATCGTTTAACATGGGAGTTGGTAAAACTAATTTCAGAACAATTCCAATAACTAAAGCAATGGGTAAAAGAAATATTATTTTATGTTTTGCTGTCATAATTATCTAAAATTGGAAATATATAAACTGTTTACCTTCTCCTCTAAACATTATAATAGCAACAAGTGCAATTGCAATAAACACCAAATCTAAATTGAATCTTTTATAAAATGTTTGAACATTTATCTTTGTTCTTTTTACCTGAATGGATAGCTCAATTACAATTGCTATTCCCAAAAACACCATTGCATCAAAGTAGGTTATTAAGAATTGAAAGTCTGAACTTTGCCAATTAAACATTGATTTCAATATAATAAGACTTTGCTCCATAGACTCTGCTCTAAAAAACACCCATGCAACACAAACCTGAACAAAGGTTATCAAGATCCAAACACCTTTAGGAATCTTTTTCAAAAATGCAATTTTAGAATAAAACCTCTCCATAGTTAAGGATAATGCATGTACAGCTCCCCAGATTATAAAGGTGAAGCTTGCTCCATGCCACAAACCAGAAAGCAGCATCGTTATCCATAAAAACAATAAGCCAAAATAGAGCCCTTTTCTAGCTCCTCCTAACGGAATATAAACGTAGTCTCTAAACCATGTTGATAGTGATATATGCCACCTTCCCCAAAATTCTTTTAAACTAGATGATAAATAGGGGTGGTTAAAATTCATTTTAAAATGATAACCCATTGTCTTTGCCAACCCTCTTGCAATAAGACTGTATCCAGAAAAATCACAATATATCTGAAATGCAAATGCCACCATAACAAACCACCAATATGAAGGCCCATCGTAATGTTTACTACCTGAAAAAGCTGAATCAATAAACAAAGAAAGGTTATCCGCTATTACTACTTTTTGAAACAACCCAAATACGATTAACTTTATTCCATGCCATACTTCCAATGTGTTTACAGTTGGTACTTTAGCCAACTGATTCAGTAAGTCTTTGGCTCTTACAATTGGACCCGCAACCAATTGTGGGAACATGGATAGATAACTAAAAAAGTGCAAAATATTCTTCGTTGGTCTCAATCGACCTCTATAAATATCAATCGTATAACTCAAAGACTGAAAGGTATAAAAGCTTATCCCTACAGGTAAAATTAGAGCAAACTCAGGAATATTATTAACTAAATTCGTCTGGACTCCTAATTTCAAAAAAAGGCTATCTAAGGTAGTAGCAAAGAAAACGCTATACTTAAATACTGATAATGACCCAAGGTTACCTATTAAAGACAAAATGAGAAAATGCTTTCTATATTTTTGCTTTTTCTCAATCCAAAGCCCGCTGAAGTAGTCAATTAAACCGCTTCCTACAATCAGAAATAAAAAACGCCAATCCCACCACCCATAAAACAAAAATGAAGCAACTACCAAATACAGCCAACGAGAATTATCTTTCTTTTTAAAGAGCGGCCATAACAAAAAGAAAAGCAAGGCAAACAATAAAAATTCTAAAGAGTTAAAAACCATAATTAATTGAAAGATACTTTCTTTTTACTCGCTCAAAATTAAAGAATAAATAATAACCTTTATGAATATCAAAATTATTAAAAAAAGGAATTTACTTTTGTAGTGAATGTTAAAACGTATTTTCGATATTATCTCTTCATTGATCGCTCTAGTTATAGGCTTTCCTTTTTTTATTCTAATAGCTGTTCTTATTGCTATGGATAGCAAAGGAGGGGTGTTTTTCATACAACAACGCGTAGGAAAAAATAATTGTGATTTTGGTTTATATAAATTTCGAACAATGCGACCAGATTCTGAAAAGAGTGGACAAATTACTGTAGGAGGTAGAGATCCCAGAATAACTAAAATAGGCTATTTTCTACGTAAGTTTAAATTAGATGAGTTCCCTCAATTACTTAACGTAATTTCTGGTGACATGAGCATTATTGGACCACGGCCAGAGGTTAGAAAATATGTAGATTTATATTCTAAAGAACAACTAAAAGTGCTTTCTGTTAGGCCTGGTTTATCGGATTATGCATCCATTGAATACATAAATGAAAATGAACTTTTAGGCAAATCAGATAACCCCGAGAAAACATACATTGAAGAAATAATGCCAGCAAAACTTCAATTAAACCTCAAATACATTGAGAAAAAAAGTTTCGGTACGGATATAAATTTGATTTTAAAAACGATAGGTAGAATTATCAAGTAGTTAAACTCTTAATCCAATTACCCTTCGACTTCGCTCAGGATAAACTGCTCCATTGGTATTCGTTAAATACGAACACCAATTACGCAAATATCATCTGTTTGTTCAAAATCACCTTTCCAATTTTCAAATTCCGATTCTAATATTTCTTGTTGCTCATTAAGTGACTTATCTTGAAGAGACAAAAGTTTCTTCTTAAAATTAGACGATTTGTATTTTTTATTCTTCGCACCTCCAAACTGATCTGCATATCCATCCGAGAAAAGATAAATTGTATCTCCTTTTTCTAATGAAATCGTAGTATTTGTAAATGGTTTTTGATATTCAAAATAACCGATTGGTTGTCTATCCGCTTGCACTTCTTCGAATGAGCTGTCCTTTCGAAAAATCCATAACGGATTATTAGCACCTGAAAACTCAACTTCTACCTTACCATCTTTTAAAATATTAAATCCACATAGAGCTATATCCATTCCATCTTTGATATAAGATTGCTTTTCTTCATTAATAGAAAAAGCCTCTATTACCAGCTGTGTTGTTTTATCTAAAATATCTGAAGGCTTAGAAAGTCTTAGTTCTTTCACTGATTTGTTTAAAATATTTGCACAGGCAACACTAACCATCGCGCCTGGCACACCATGTCCCGTACAATCAGCAGCAGCTAGATAACACCTACTATCCTCTTTTATCCACCAATAAAAATCTCCCGCTACAATATCTTTGGGTTTATAAATGATAAACGAATCCGGAAAAACGGTATGCACATCAGTATGAGAATGCAGCATCGCTTCTTGAATTTTTTGCGCATACAAGATACTATCTGTAATATCCTTATTCTTTTCTTCTATTATCGATTTTTGGCTTTCTAGCTCGTCATTAATATCTGCCAGCTTAATATTAGACTTCCGTTTCGTATTATACCCTCTCCCGATTAATATAAGAATCAGTAACATTCCTGCACCCGTTACTCCTATTATTAAAAACTGAAAATTCTTTTTACTTTCTGCAAATAGTTTCTCTTCCTCTTCCTGTTTAATTTTTAAATCTTTGAGTTCAAGCTCTTTTTGCTTTTCTTTGGTTTGATATTTCGTTTCCATTTCCTGGATGTTCTTTAACCCATTTTCATCCATAATACTATCCTTTATCAAAACATAATCCTGATAGGATTGAAGTGCTCTTTTATATTCATGCATGGATTCATAGCATTCCGCCAAAAGTAAATAGGAGTCTTTTTGCTCCAATAATGCGTGATGTTCAATAGCGATAACAATACTCGAATCTCCATAAAAAACAGCGCTATCGTATACCTCAGTCAATTGATAAAACATTCCCATATTCATCAAGCTCTGAGAATAACTTATCATATCATGATCTTCAAGCCTCATTTGCATAGCATTTCTAAAATATAGAAGCGATTCTTCTAGATTGCCTTCCATAAAGTATATAATGGCCAAATTATTATATACATGGGCCGCTCCTCCATGGTTATTAGTTTCTTCGTATAACTTCATAGCTTCCTTATAAAAAAGCTTTGCAGTATCCATATATCCTGTTTCTTGATATATTGTACCTAAATTATTATAGGCCAATGCCATATCTCCTATTTCACTTGATTCTCTTGCAATTGTAAGCGCTCTTAAATCGTACTCTTTCGCTTTTTCAAAATCGCCCATATCTGAATATAGTTTTCCGATATTACTGATTGGACTACTTAAATACTTAGCGTTACCTAATATTTCAGCTTGCTCAATTGCGCGCATATAATATACTAGAGAGTTTTCTAAATCTCCTATGCTATGAAACGCTGTGCCTATTAAATTTAATGTATTACTAGCATCATTATGTTCGCCTAGGTCCAACCTTAGTTCCAATGCCTTATTAAAATAGATAAATGATTCATCCAATCTGTCCATTTCTCTTAAGGCATAACCGATCATATTAAATGCATCAGCCACATAAGAATCATTATCTTGGCTTTTAGATTCCTGTAAAAGTCTATTTGCAAAAACATGAGATGAATCTATATTGATAGGGATATACTCTTCTGTAATCTCCTCTAGAATCCAAAGCCTAGTTGTATCATACGATTCATCCAAAACAGAAAACAAACTATCTAATCGTTGCCTATCTTTTTGGGCAGAAATATTTAGCCCAGTTATGGATATGAGGCATGCAATTAATATAAACTTAAAAAAAGACAATCTTACAACTCTGAAATTACAATATTTTATTCCTGCATTATCTCAAATATACAATTAATATTGTGCTGAATATTACTAAAATAGATTTATATTTTCTTATGCAACATTATGTTTTATACTCCGTTGTTTATTAGACCACAAGCCATCTTACACCAAAAACATCTTGAACAACAATCTTCTGCTGAAAAAGTTTCTGCGGATTATATTTATTAATTATTTAAACATAATTGTAACGAATTACCTATTTTAAGTTATTACATCAAAACCAGGTTAATAACGGTAGCAAAAAAAATAGCAATTATTGAAAAACCAAGTTCGCTAATGCAAGGAAAAAGTATCTATCATCAGTCTCAACAACAATTATTGTCAGAAAACGATATAGTTGAAGCTGCAAAAAAAGATCCGAAGCAATTCGAAGCACTTTATAAAAAGTACTACGAACAGATCTATAGATATGTGTACCAGCGAATGGATGATAAGGAAATGGCATTTGACATTACTTCTCAAGTATTTTTAAAGGCAATGACAAACCTGCCTAAATATCAATACAAAGGAGTTCCTTTTTCTTCATGGTTATATAGGATTGCTATGAGTGAAGTTTATCAATCTTTTAAGGATAAGAAATCAACTCGAACTGTAAATGTAGACACCAGTAATGTTGAAGACATTATAGAGGAAATGGAAGAAGACTCTACAGGCGAAATGAGAGAAGTTCTTATCGAAGTAATTGGAGAACTTCCAGAAATTGAACTACAGATTATTGAAATGAGGTATTTCGAAAAGCGTTCGTATCGTGAAATTGGGGATATTCTTGGGATGACCGAGAATAATGCGAAAGTGAAGGCTTATCGAATCGTTGGAAAACTTAAAAAAAGTTTTTCAGTGAGATAAAGTTACAACTATGAAAAAGAAAATTAACATTGACAGAGACCCAATAAGTGGAGAGGAGATAGCGTCGAGAATGAATTTCAATCAGCTCTTGTCAAATTTCCCAGGATACATAAACCCTCCTTTTTATAAAACTGGTTGGTTTATCACTACTGTTGCAAGTGTAGCAGTATTAATAACAGTTACTACTACCCTAATTTTGAATAGTGATAATAAGGAAACAAATTCCAAGGAGCTTGTAAATTCATCTCCCCCAAGTACAACGGAGAATACTATAATCTATACTGAAGATACCCCTTGTGTTAATCCTCCGATTAAAAACCTTGACATTCCATCGGAAAGTTATTATTGTGAAAACGAAAAAGGTGGTGAATTCCTACATCCTTCAGGCAGTAAGATAGCTATACCTAAAAACGCATTTGTAGATAAAAATGGTAATTCATTAAGTGGTGAAATTGAACTTAGGTATCGAGAATTCCACGATCCTGTAGATTTTATTTTATCAGGCATACCTATGACTTATGACAGCGCAGGAACAGAGTACACTTTTGAATCAGCAGGAATGATAGAAGTCTATGGTTACCAAAACGGCCAACCAGTTGAAATTGCAGATGGTAAATCAATTCGTATTGAAATGAGCCCGAAAGATGGATCAAGTAGATTTAACCTATATGAATTAGATACAACATCTGGAGACTGGTCTTACAAAGGAAAACCAGAATTAGTTTCTGAAGATGTGGATGAAAGTACGGGAGAAAGTAACACATCTTCTGTTAATAGTATTGTCACTCCTGAAAATGAAATTGAAGCGAATGACCTTGCTGTGGCGAAAGGTGAAATCAACACTACTAAAACTGAATTATCACAAGCAACGAAAGAAGTGATAGAGCATAAAAAAACAATGCCTTCAAAACCAAAAACATCTATTAATACAGACCGTCAATTTGATTTAGACGTTGACCCTAAAGAATTTCCTGAACTGAAAAATTACAGTACACTTACATTTGAAGTAGAAAAGAATGACCGGAACTTTTCTCCTGACGTTTACAGTATAGAATGGGAGGACATTTCACTATCCGAAAAAGAAAAGGGAAAATCTTATTATCTAACATTATTTAAAGGTGGTGCTAAAAAAACCTTCTCTGTATTCCCTGTATTTGAAGGTGAGGACTACAATAAAGCCATGGCTCAGTTTAATGCAAAATTTAAAACCTATGAAAAAGAATTAGACAAAAGAATAACAAAGGAAGAAGAGGTTAAAGCAAAGCTAAAAAAACAAATGGAGCTATACGAAACAGCTTTAGCAGAAGAAGAAAAAAGAAAAGCAGCGTATGAAGCAAATCAAGCTTTATATATAGCGCAGTCCAAAGAAGCTGAAAAAAACAGTGCTGGTTTACGGGTTGTCGCAAGAGCTTTTAATGTTACTCAATTTGGAACATGGAATTGTGACTCTCCTGTAGCTAAACCAAGTGGTAAAAAGGTTAATGCTTCATTCGCAGATAATGCTGGCATTAATCTAGGTTTACACAATGTAAATCTTATTGAAAAAAACAAAAACGCTGTTTTCACATATAATGAATCACAGTATAGTAGTTTTAAATACAATCCTAATGAGGAAAACACAATTGTAGCGTTTACTTCAAATAATGAATTAGCTATTATTAGACCAACCTACTTTAGCGGAATGAGTAAAGACAAAAAGCACCAATTTGAAATGGAAATTATTGATGTTAAATCTATGAATATAAAAAATATAAAAGAAATACTAAACCTTTAACCGACTCCGATAGCCGGAGATAAGTTGTTTTAACTGCAACTTCCTTGCTTCATTTCGAAAGGATTGATTACTATGACCAGTAGTAAAAAATATTCTTTCGAAATGTTTTTATTAAATGAAATATGAAACGAATAGTCAGCTTATTTCTTGTACTCCATTTGCTAGCTAGCTTTTCCTATGCTCAAAACAAAATATCTGTAAAAAAGAAAACTCCACTAAAATCGAAGAACAAAATTGAAGGATTATATTATTCCCCTTATGTTATCGAAAATGTAGAGATTCACAATCGAGGGACTGCCTATAAAGAGGTTAGACATTACGTTTACTTTATTAACAACAATGAAGTTTTTCTATTTACATCAAGTTTTTCACCGCAAAAAATAAGTAAAAAACTAAATAAAAAAGGGCTTAAAATGGCAGAAGAATTAGGTAATTGGTCTCTCTCCGAAAATGATATCTACTTTGAAGTTAAAACAATAAATCCAGGAAATGTTAAAACCTTTAGATATGTTGCAAAGATTATCGACGATAAAATTTACTTGAATTATAAAGCTGCCTATCGAGAAAAAACAGCATTAGATATATACCTTTACAAATATGACACGTCTGTTGATTTATAAAATATTTAGTTTTTCAATATTGCTCTTTTCAATACAAATTAATGGACAGAATACAATATCTGTCAAAAAAACACATTCCACTATTGATGCTATTTTTAAGTCTAACAACAATACTAAATTGACTCAGTATTATTGTTTTAAAAAAAACGGATACGTTTACTATTTCACTTCCAGTTTGAAGGATAAAAAAATCATAAAGAATTGCAAAGAACAGCAATGGCTAAAAATGAATTCTTCCCCAGCAGTATATGTTTTTTATAAAGACTCAATTACAATTTCGCCAATTACCTATTCCATGTATGGTGAAGAAACTACAAGTGACTTTTTTTACTTAGCAACCCTAGATAGTATAATATTAGATGTTTCAGCTGTTGGAAAAGAAGAGAGACAAAGATTCTATCTTCTATTTCCGGATCCAATAATGAAAAAAAAATAGATTATTAAATACATTCATTTTTTCAACCAAAGTAGAGTCTCTTTCCTAGTGATTTCCGTATCGAACGTTATTTAGCATTTTCAATTTTCAAGGCTTTATATACGGGTATTTTTTCACCATCAACATAAGCTACAACGAATGAATCGTGATAACCTTTGTTAAAAATCGTGCTTCTAGCTTCTTTAGCTTCTTCGTATTTAGCAAAATTACCAGCAAGATACCTATGATGGGTATCGTCAATCTTTTCAGAAGCAACGGGAAATATCCCATCAAAATGATCGTCTGGTAATCGTTTTTTAAAGAAACCTATTTGAACCTTGTAAACAAGTCCTTTCTGCACTTTAGAAGCTTCAGGTACTGGTACCTTTTCATCATAAAACCCTTCTTTCTCAGTTGTAAATACATCCTTATCTACAATACCCACCATTTCTTCGCTTAACTCTGTTTTAATATCAACCAACTTATCATCACTATCACTCATTTTTGTAAGTAATTCCTTTTCATCTTGAATTAAAACATCAAGTTTCTTCTCAATATCTACTTTCGCATCACCTCTTGCTGTTTTTAACTCTTCCTCCAACAACGCTCTTTCCTTTTCAATCCCTATTAATCTATTTGCAAATATTTCCTTTACCGTGTTAAACGACTGTTCATCCGACTCTAACCTCGTAACGTCCCTAGTGCTTTCTTCCGAATCTAAAGAATCTTCAGCATGCACAAAGTACAAAGAAGCCTTATACGCCTCTGCTAACGCATTACTTGAATTATACATGCTGGTTTCAGACAAAAAATGTATTTCCTCAATATTAGTCGCTTTTCTAATTTGTGAAAAGTTATTAATTGCATTATTCTGATACTGGATTGATTTTTTCATTACTAACACTGCGGCAGCATTATCTATATCACCTTTAACAAGCGTACAGGCGCTATCTGCATAGTCCAATGCTATTTCAATACAAACCACTGCTGTATCGCAATTCCTTTTAATTGTAGAAATAGAGCCTAAATAAAAATTTAGTTTAGAGTATCGATAAGCATCATTACTAAACTGAGCAGATAAAATTGCATAAGCTTGTGCTTTATTCTCATAATCAGAAAGATCTATTTTTTGAGCATTGGCGTTTAGGCTCGAACAAACGATTAAGGAAGTAAACGCAATAACTATATTAATATAACTGAGCATTTATCAAAAATACAAACAATGTGGTAACATATTAGCCTCAATCTTGTATAATACCTTGAAAATTTGGATTATTATTCATAATAATCCATCTTTGTTAGTCATAAGTGATGAAGAATATGATTTTAAAAACCTTTTTTATAGCTATTGTTTTAATGCCTTTTGGGATAAACTGTTCTTACGCGCAAGAGAATGAAGTAGATAGCTCTAAAGTTGACACTACTGAAACTGTTACTCCTAACGTAGAAATAGAAGAAGAGGAAACCAATGTCGAAACAGAAGTAGAGATAGAAAAGGAAGAAAACAAAAATACTGATTCTGATGGTGGTTCAGTAGCAGACGGAGAGATTAACGATCGTAATTTAGGTACTGTATTTGACGGAGCTACGGTTAGTATAGCTGGCGGGTTTAATTACTATTATGGGGATCTTGCCAACTATAACCTAATTCCGCGTGCTTCACAAATGAAACAACATCTTAGAACCGCATTTAGATTCTCAATTGCCAGAGAAATAATATTTGGAATAGGGGGGCAATTAAATTTCCAAAAAGGAACTTTAATTGGAAGTCGACAAACAGGGAAGTATTCAGATTCTACAACATTTGAAAATCATTTTTCAGATTTTTCATTTCAGGCAACATACTTATTAAACAATGTATTATTCAAAAAAAATAAGTACAATCGATTTAGAGTTTATGCTCACCTAGGTATTGGTGGTGTTTGGTATCGATCACAACGTTATGATCCAAAAACTTTAAACACGAAAGATTACGAAGGTTATGTAGCCACAGACGAAACTGCTATTTTATCTCAAAAAACGTTAAGTGATAAAGTGAAAAAGGCGAAAGCCCTTACTGTTCCTTTTGGAATAAGATTAAATTATAAATTCAACTATAAATTAGACTTCCATTTAGACTTCACACAAACACATACTACAACAGATCGACTAGATGCCTTTAGAAGAGATTGGACAGCAAAAGATAAGTACCAATTTATTGGCTTAGGGGTTACATATAACTTTAACAGAGTCGGAGATGAGGATGCTCCTGAAATAAAAGAAAAAGAAAAAAAGGAGAAAAATGAAGAAAATGCTACTGATGATACTTCTTCAACTTCAGACAATGGAGCAATTAGAAATAGTCTTCTTGGAAAAAAATCTTCAAAAAAGAAGAAAAAGAAATCAGGTGAAGACGATGAATTACTTAATGTTCGTTTAAAAATGTTTGAAATTCAACTCAAACTATTTGAAATGCAATACCTATTGGGGCATTAGGCATTTTAAAACCCAAAATTAATTCCTCCCAGAATAGTGGTTTGATTTCCTTGATAAAAGTCTGGAGTATAAGTTGAGTCTCCTTTTATATTACTCATTCTAAGCTTTACGTATACATAGCCATCATTTATAATCTCATACCTAAGCACTCCCTCTATCGTTTGATTCTCCCAAGCAATTGATTGCATAAATTGTAGCCCTTTAATATTGGCATTACCGAATATAACTTGATACTCATGCTCTGGAGCTTTTAGCGCTTTCATATAAGATAGTGAGGCTTTTAATCCTCTAATTAGCTTCAAACCAGCTTCAATATAAATTTCCTCAGCATTTTCCCCCAAATAATGGCCTAAATTATACTTATTGGATGCATAAGTAGTCGTTTCTATTTGATGACGATACGTCCAAGGGTTGGTACGCGTATACTCTGCTATCAGGTAAGTATTTTTAATTGGAAAATTATTCACCTTCATCCCAAACTTTGTACTATATATATTCGAGCTATTTATCTGATCAAATACATTTCCTATACTAATTTCATCAATAAATATTGAAGTATATAAATGCAAGTGTTTTATTTGACGAGAACTAATATTCATAAACATTTGCGAGTTTTGTCCTAATGCATTACTTCCTGCTCCATTATACGTATGATCTATTGATTTGTAAAACATAAATGGGATTAGGTAGACAGGCTTAATTCCATCATCTGCATAGATTACAGAATTCCCCAAGGAAATATGCAGGTTACTGAAAGGCTTAAACGTAAACAAATTGGCTGCTAAGTTTTTATTGTAAAACATCTTTCGCTCTTCTCCATTTATTAAAAACATCCTTGCGCTATCTAAAACTTCAGAAACCAGCCACGAATGGGTATAATTTAGCTCAAACCATTTTACAGGTTTTATATTAAAATCAATATACCCTACTGATGGAGCTTTGTTCGAATGGATATTAGCTCCATGATAATTATCGCCCCAAGTAAAATTATCTTTCACTACGCCAATTCTACCCCAATCCCATGAATAATATACTGCTCCACGCATTTCACTGTAATCACTTCGGCCTCCTGTTTGACCTTGATTAATTTTAAAATTCGCGCCCTGCTCTGGGCTTAAATGATTTATCATAGTCAGCATATCCGAAACACCATTATCTCGCAAGTTCGCAGCAAAACCGAAGTGCTTTCCGATCGAGCCATAAAACTCCCCTCCATTCCAATAATGATAATTACTTCCGGTTTTATTTGTTCTATACTTCCCTCCAAGAATTGGATTTACTGTTATTGTAAATAAACTGTCTTTGTAAAAAAGAACATCTTTTCTTTTTGTAAAATCTCCTTTACCCTTTAGCTCCTTATTAAAATCCTGAAAATAAAACGCCAATTCTTTTTTCTGTCTCTTATTAAGTTCTTCAGAATGGTTTTCAATTTCTAGTAGTTTATTGGCAATAAATAATCTGGAATATGGCTTAACAGATGAATTAATTTCAATGAATTTTTCTTGTGCCATTTCATCCAAAAACTCATAAACACTAGAAGTAATGGGCTGTAAAACTACTTGTGATTTCGCAAAATTAAAAGTAAAAATACATAGGAGAGCAAAAATTATTCTTTTATACATATTATTCGGATTAATTACTTCTAGCTCTGTTTATAAGAATGTTTGTAGAAGCTTTGAAAAAATATTTAATATCAGTGGTAAAAGGATGCGCCTTATACGCTTTTATATACCTCATTTCAGACTCCATTATTTCCTCTAAAGTATCGGGCATGTCAGCGTAATAAGGAGGAACTAGTCCTGGTCGAACTTGTTTTCTTTTTTCTATTAATTCCTTGCTATACAAGCTTAGGTAATGCGAACTTAATGGACGAACTCCAACAAATTTTATTTGACCTTTAAATACATTGATAAACATTGGCAGCTCATCTATCCATAACTTTCGAAGAATTCTTCCCCAAGAAGTGACGCGAAAATCATTTTTGAATTTCCCTCCCTTTTGCAACTCATTAAGCTCGTAAATATATTCCTGTAAATATTCAGCATAGGGATGCATTGTTCTAATTTTATACACCGTAATAGGCTTTCCGTATTTACCTATTCGAGTCATTTTAAATAAAATACTGAACCTAGGCTCAGGAGCACTTTCTATAGTTCTAACTTTTTTTACAACAAAATAATTGATATTGTCAATCTCTTTTTCATCCACAATTTCAAACCCGCAAAAAGCCAACCTACCCAATGCTTCTGCTTTTGATAAAACCTGGTTTCTTCCAGCAGTCACAAAAAAATAGAACCACTTTGTCATCCATAATTTGGAAAAAACTCTTTTAAATATAAAATCGAATAAATAGTATATTTGAGCAATGACAATAGGGTATTTCCTGAATAGCCTTTTCCTTCTTTCTACTTTTGTTTCAACGCATCCAATAAAAACACCACCCTCAGCCAATTTATCATTTACCGCTTTACAAAATTTATTTATTCCTTTGATGTCGTTAATCTTATTAAGATTGATAATTCCATTTTTCTTATCAGGAATTTTTTTGATATTAAAAGAATTGGTTGTTTTTACCACTTCAAGGTTATTCTTCTCAATATTCAAATAGGCAGAGAGATAATTATACACATTCTGTCCTTGCTCCTGTATGATTATCTCCTTATTCATTCTATGCTAAAAGCATTTACTTTTTTCTGTTTGCAATAAAATACCCCCCCCACAACTCTGCTACATCTACACACGAATCAAGCATTTCTTGTTTTCTTTGCTTAAACAACTCTTTTATGGATTCATTTGACATTAATTCTTCAACCTTAGAATAAAGCATTTCTGGATTCTCTGTAGGAATACCAAAGGTAAGCTTATACTTATGCTCCAACTCTTCCAAATATCCCAATTTCCCAACAAAATCATTAAATCGAATAGAAGGAGTTCCTAAAACAGCAGCTTCTGCAGCCATTGTTTGACTATCTCCAATATACATACTTGCAAAGCTGATTGCGTGGTGGATATTTTTTGGTTCTATATTGATACGGTATTGCTCTAATTCGGTTTCCAATTTTCGCTCAGATGTGATAAACACACGACCAAATGGCTTCAACATCTTGATAAGCCGCTTTGCTACCTCCAAATTAATTCCCTTTTTTCCTTCATCATGATGTGCTGTCAACTCCGCAAAACGTAGAATAAAGTACCGTTCATCCCCTTTCAATAGCTCCTGAACCTTCGATTTATCTGGAGTAAAATATTTTGGATGTAAATAAGCCAATTCATGGTAGCCTTCATATCCAATTTTTTTATCATTGTAAGGAGAAATATCACAGCAATTTGGTGAAAATACAGCTGTTGCGTATTTAAATCCATATTTAGCTAAAAATGGGACTTCTATTGCATCATCTTCATTTAGTATAACCGAAGGGATTTTAAGTAACCTTCCTACATGAGCTATAACTATATCTGTACCTATTAACATTTTTGGTTTGTACTTTCTGGCCAATCGAAAAAGAATAAATTCACGTTTTAATACAGTTCCAATCAAGGCTAATTTTCCTGAACCTTTTTTAGGCTTTAGATAAATGATTTTATAAGGAAGTCCTTCCAGCAAATCAAACAAAACATCCTTACCTCTAGCCACCAGAATAATTTCAAACCCTTTTTCGGCTAATTGCTGAATCACCACAGAAATATTATGATAATGTGCAGGATGGCCCAGGTAAAATAATAATGTTTCAGATGTTTGCTTCATTCTGAAGCAATAGTACTAAAAAAACACCCATAATAAAAGGGGTACATCCAAGAAGTAATTAACCAAAAACTTTAAAATTTCTTGGATAAAGCAAATTTCGCATTGCTAAAAGTAACTACTCGCAACCCATTTTTGTGAAATTCCTTTCCTTGTTCCTTTGTAGGTGCTCTGTGATAACTTTCGATGTAAGAAGGCTGAATCCCAACAAGTTCTTGAGAACTCAGCTTATCGAGCGTCTCCACCAAGCCTTCTGCCATTATTTTTTTTGTGTGATAAGCGATACTGTATTGCGTTGCTTTATCTGGCATCGGAATTTCCTTTTGCCAAACGACCTCTCCAGCATCCAGCTTCTCTACCATTGTATGAATCGTAGTTCCAATTTCTTTATCTCCCTGGTACAACATCCACCAACTTCCAAAAACACCTCTGTGCCTTGGCAATAATGTTCCGTGGGCATTTAGACAAACTTTATTGGGCAAATTCAACAATTCCTTTTCAAATAACTGTGGTGGCGAAATAGACAATATAACATCTACATCAAGTTCTTCTAATTGCTCTAGGTATGCAGATGAATTAATATCATCAGTGACTACTTGTTCAATCTCATTTTTACTATAAATACTATTAACTGAGAAAGGATTAAACACGCCAAATTTTGATAGTAACTTGTACCAAACCTTACAATAAACAAAAAAACAAGTGGAGATAAACAGTTCCCAATATGTATAGATTTGAGTTCGCTCCAACAACCAATCTTTCATCGATTTGTTTTTACGATGTGGTTGTAACCGTGTCGCTCCTACAATTTCAAAATTATCGTTTTGGTACTCGACCAAATACCGAATAACTTTAGGAATGTAAAAGGGCTCCTCTTGAGATATTATAAAAACTCTTACTTTTTTCACTTCTTTACAAATATGGCTTTTTTAACGCTGTTTTTTACCCGTTGAAAGAGTAATTCTTGCATCCATTCTCTATAATTATTTGCCCAACGTTGAGGGTGAATGTTTTGCATAATTTGATCAGGTATCTTACCTTTATCAAAGGCATCAATTAATTCATCGGTTGAATGAAATGACAAATTAAAATTCGATTTTACTTTATCGCGAACACTTACTTTGTTTCCATCCCACTTTCTCCCTGTATCTGTAATGTAAAATACTTTATTAAAATCAATATCGAAATACGGTTCTGCAAGAACTCCATAGTCCTTATAGTTGTATTTATCCCACAACTTACGATTATCCAGCTTTGACATTGGGCTTCCATGCATGCAAACTGTTTTAACTGGATAGAATTTTTTCAGTTTATCCAACCACTTCTCAAAGTGAGCAATCGCCTTTGCATAATCTCCTTTACAAATTGTTAGATCCTCATAATGATAACCAACTTCATGTCCCAATTCAACAATCTGCTGAATTATCTCCTCATCGAAGCTTTCTGGAACCGCCCTAAAATAATAGGTTCCTTTTACTCCCAAACGATGTTGCAATTGAGCCGTTTTCAACGAATTCAGTGGTTTTTTATCTACATCGTGCCTTAGAATAAGTGCTTTTGTATAAGTATTTTCAAGGTAATCTTGATAAGACACTAATTGGTATCCACCATCCAAAGCTGCTTGTAGAAATTGCTCGTATTTATGTAGCGTAAAATCCTTATCCATTACCTGCTACTTTTAATTCGGTTAACGCCAACAACATCCATGCTTCGCTCCAACGCATAAAAGGTGTTTTTATAGTATGAGATGGGTATTTCTTATAATAAAAATAGCCTTTCTTACTTTGCATATTTTCGATGGTCCACTTTGCAATTGTTGATGCAAAAGCAGAATAATCTTCCGATAAATAAGACAATCTTGTAAGGGTTATTATTCCTTGGGACTGATTGTGTATTTCTACCGGATATTCTTTAGGAACCCTAAAAATGGCTTGCCCATTTCCTTTAAATTGCTTTTTGAAGTAGTATTCCGATCCCTTTCTTAATGCATTGCTATATTGTTCATTTTCGCCACAATATTTCAGTACATAGTGGATTGAATCTAAAACATATCCCTGATGGAAATCAATTTGCGTTCTCTCCTTTCCTGTATCCAATTCAACACTATAGTTCCAATGGCCATCTTCCTGTTGATAAGCAATTGTGAAATCGGTCATTTTGGTGGCTAGACCTTTATATTTATCCTCCTTTGTAAGATAAAATAAACGTGCAAATAATTCTGCGCCGAGCATATTGGCATTGTAGCAACAGTCAACTGTTTTAGTACTATAGCTAACACAATGCCCTTTGTCTGTTTTTGTCCAAGCTAATTTGTTTTCGGTAAACTCTCCTATGCTTTTTAAGACCTCCAAAGCCCTAGGATTTTGCGTTGCTTGATAATATTCGAAAAGCCCTTTCGCGATAAATCCACTTACAACAATTGTTGGGGAATACTTTTCTAAGAACTTTACCGGACTTGCCCAATCAAAGTTATAACCCCAACAGTATTCTTCGTACCCTTTCGTTCTGTTTTCCAGCAGCCAATTAAAGAAAAACTCCATTTTTTGAAGTGTATCTTCATCCTTCTTCTGTTGATATTTCAACGAATAAGCATGTAAAAAGAGTCCAATCGCTTTTGGATTGTAATCCTTTTTTATCCCTAAAACTTTACGAATGTTAAACGGATTTCTCTTCTGAAACTGAATAGCGAGTACAGGACCCCATTTCCCAATCCATTTAAATGGTAAAGGAGAATTCAGTGTATCGTAAGGATCATATCCCTTAAAATTTTCTGATTCAATGTAGTCTTGAAGTTGTTTGTGCGATTGACTAATATCCACTTATGCGCCTTTAATTTTATCCAACACCTCAAAAGTAGCTTTGGTAGAATTATAACATTCTTCAAAAGAAATGGGCAATTCTCCCCCTCCTTTTATTGCCTCTAAAAACAAGGAAACTTCTTTACTATGTCCCTTATCTTGAGAGGAGTTTTTACTACTCTTCTTTCCAGTTCCCAACACATCCATTGTTTTAAAATCATCAATTACAATGGTTTGTTCTCCACAAAAAACTTCTAAATATTCTTTGCTTAACTTCTTACTTCCATTCGAGAAATAAGAGATACTCGCAACACTTCCATCTTCAAACGCCAAACTAATGCTTACTGTATCTAACAGACCATTAGCATCTTCTAAAGCGTTTGCATTTACATTCGATATAGGAGAGTCAGCGATAAAAGAACATAAATCAATAAAGTGACAAGCTTCTCCTATTATTCTTCCTCCTCCCACTTTAGGATCATGGATCCAATGCGTTGAAGGTAACTTGCCTGCATTAATTCTGTAATTAATTGCTTTTGGCAAACTACTATTCACTTCCTTTTTTAATGAAATAATTTGAGGGGCAAATCTTCGGTTAAAACCAACCATTACCCTACCCGAGCTTTTACTCTCCTCTACCTTTATCTCTTCTAATTCTTCTTTAGAAAGGCAAAGTGGTTTTTCTACAAATACATTCTTATTTGCTTGCAATGCTTGTATCACATAGTTAGCATGCAATTGATGCGGTGTTGCTATAAAAACGGTGTTGATTTCTTGATTTTCAATAATAGTATTTGCATCACCTGTACAATTATCAAAACTAAATTTATCAGCTACATTTCTAGCTGTGGTAGCTCTTGCCGTTGCAACGTTTACTAATTTTTGTCCTGCTAAGTTGGGTAATAAAAAGTTTTGCGCAAACGATCCAGCCCCAATAAAACCAATGTTCACGTCAGCAGCATTATAGCTTTTTGCATTGATTTGAATATTTCTAGTCAACTCTTTATCCGTATCATACTTTATTACAATTCCACAAAGGTGCGCAGTTCTATCTACAATTAATTGATAGGCTTCTTTTACATTTTCAAAGTCAAAATTATGGCTAACAATAGCGTCAATGTTCAATTTGCCTGCTTCTACCAAATCAACAAAAGCTTGCATGTTTCTATTCTCTGTCCAACGAACGTATCCAATTGGATAATCTATTCCTTGTTGCTCGTAATCGTTATCGTAACGACCTGGACCATAAGACGAAGACATCCTTAAATCCAATTCTTTTTTGAAATAATGATTTCTATCAAAACCAGTTGGAACGGCTCCTACAATAACTACTTTTGCTTTTTTACGAGCAATAACTCCTGCAAAATTTACAGGTTCCAATGAAGATGTTCCAGCAGTAATAATTACCGAATCAGCACCATAACCATTGGTAATAGTTTCTATTACATTGTCAATTCCTTCTTCAAAACTATTGTAAGCATGTTCTAACCCGTTCTTTCGAGCTAGATCCACTTGTGCTTGATCAATATCTAATCCTATTACTTTTGCACCCGCAGCTTGTAATAATTGAACCGTTAATTGACCAACTAATCCTAACCCAATTACAACACAGCTTTCACCCAAATTGACTTCAGCTTGTCGAACTCCCTGAAGAGCAATGGAACCTACTGTTGCAAAAGCAGCACCCTTAATATGTTCTGGATTATTGATTTTAACACATAGATTTTTTGGAACAACAACTACTTCAGAATGGTTAGCTGTAGCACCTCCACAAGCAACAAAATCACCTACTTTAATGTGTTTTATATCATCTGCAACATCAATTACCTCGCCAGCACAACTGTAACCTAAAGGACTTGGAGATGTTAATTTGTTCATCACCATCTTATAGGTTTTCATTATCCCATGCGTTTTAGCAGCTTCGATAACTTTTTTCACTTCTGCCTGACGAGATTTTGCTTTACCAATGTAGCTCAAACGTGCGTCTTTAACCGTCTTCCCTTCTGTTCCTGCACTAATCACTGAGTAGTGATTTCTTACCATTACTTGCCCTTTTCCTAAAGCAGGAAAGGGAACTTCAAGCAATTGCATGTGCCCATCTTTTAAATTCTGTGTGAGTTGTTCCATGTCTATTTTGTAAAAATAGACATTTCAACACATATTTTCACATGTATAATTTATTCGCTCAAGCCGCTGGGCTTTTCATTTTTTGTCTTGACACAAAAAATGAAATAAAAAAAGTCAAGGCTGCTAAACAGAAATCATCTCTAACTTCCTTACGATTAAGTGCGAACGAGTGATCTTTTCGCAATTTGCTTCAAAGCTTCTCGATCTTACTAAACCGTAACTTTGTTCTCAACGACCTCTGTCTAAAGGCCACAATCGAATTTATATTAGTTATTAATATACATTTTATACCATTCCTGGAAAGATATTAAAGCATATATCAATGCTGAATTATCCTCTCTACCAGATAGATGCGATTGGATTGTTTTTTCAATATCAAGTATTGAAAAGCCACCTATCTCACTGAAAATTTCTTTATCTAGTAGTTCATTTATTTTTTGTTCTGAACTAAATATACTTCTTAACGGCATTCCAAAACCAGCTTTTCTACGATTGGTGACGTAGTTTGGTAAATCCTTTTTGAAAGCCTCTTTTAGCACGGCTTTAGTTTTACCAGTATTACTCAATTTGTATTTTCTTGGAATGGAATGGGCAAATTCAATGATTCGATGATCCAAAAATGGAACCCTTCCTTCTACAGAATTTGCCATTGTCATGCGATCTAAGTAAGAGACATTCTTCTGTAAAAAGTTTTCGTATTCAAAGGCTTTAAAGCATTCGTAAGGGTTTTTTCCTTCAGGGAAATAATTAGACAGAAACTGAGTTGTGTTTTCTTTATCTCCTTTAAAAACAGAAAGTGAATTTTCGAAATCACCAACAATTGTATACAGACCGTATTTATAATTTGGATAATTATAGTACTTACCCAGTTTGTGTAAATACCTTCGGAAAGCTTTAAATTTCCCGTTCCCTTGATCCAAAGCATGAAAGCGTTTTGCCATGAAATTCGATAAAGGCATTTTGCCTAATCGTTTGTCGAGTAAAGTCATTTGATGACCAGCGTAACCTAAAAACAACTCATCAGCTCCCATTCCGCTCAAAATTACTTTTGATTGTTGGGCAGCTTGTTGCGTGATTAAAAATGATGGGATTTGTGAACCATCAGCTATTAAATCATCTCCGTATTTAATCGTATTCCTTATTTGCTCCAGGTTGGTATTGTCACTTCCAATTGGAACTTCAACCATGTTTAACTTCCACTCTTTTGCCAATTGCTGCGCATAATAAAAATCGGAAGTTGTACCTTCTTTTTTGATATCTTTTTCATCCTTACTAGCACAAAAGTGTGTTATAGCAGGATTGTCTTTCATAAAAGAAGCAATAATAGTAGAATCCAACCCACCTGATAAAAAAGTACCTACAGGAACATCTGCGATTAATCTTTTTTCGGTAGCATCTTGCAACAAGTTTTTGATTTCGGTTTGCGCTTCCAAAAAGCTTATTCCCCTGTATTTATCTTGTTGATTGGGCTCCCAATACCTTTTCACTTCAAACAAAGAAGAAGCAAAATCATATTCAGCAAAGTGAGCGGGTTGTAATCGATGAATATTTTTAAATAGCGTTTCGTTAGCGGGTGAGTATTTAAACACAAAATACTTTTGCAAATTCTCTTCTGCTAACTCCGCTTTTACGCCTGCTTTTAAAATTGATTTAATTTCTGAGCCAAAAATCAAAGCTTCATTTTGGTAATGGAAATACAACGGCTTTACACCTGCTCTATCACGAATAAGGTAAAACTTGTTTTTATTCTCATCCAAAATTGCAATGGAAAAATCACCATTTAATAGGTTGAGAAATTGAATCCCTTTTTTTTGATACAGTTTTAAAATTACTTCTGTATCGGTATTCGAATGAAAAGACTCTCCTTGTAAATATTGTTCTTTTAGCTCTAAATAATTATAGATTTCTCCATTGTAGACAACATGGATTTTCTTATCTGTAGAAGCAAAAGGTTGATTTCCTTTTTCAGATAAATCTATAATACTCAATCGTGTATGACCTAAACCAACTTGTTTGTTGTTTATTGTCTTTTCATACTTTCCTTGTGCATCGGGACCACGGTGTTCGATAACCCCCATCATTTCTGACAAAGGCAATTTGTTATTGGCAATATATCCCGTGATTCCACACATAAAACAAATGTAACCAAATAGATGAATTGAGTGATCCAACTGAGTTGACTTTGTCACAAAAAACTGCTAACTTCGTTTATCACCGTGTATATCTCATTGAAGCAAAACATACACAAACGTTATGCGTAATGAAAACCACTATTATGAAAATGATATTTAAACTAATTGTCTTTCTCACTCTTCTGCCCTTACCAGGTGTTGCTCAGAACAATTTGGATAGTCTAACAGAAATCAGGTCATCCTTAGTTCATGACAGAGACAATATCAACGAAAAGATTGAAGAAATCGAAAAGGAAATTATTTCAGACATTTTAAAAAATGGATATGAATTGACTCTGAGGTCATCGTATAAAGGGCAAACTTTTAAATTAACTAGAAGCAATGGAGATAAAATTGCTGACTTACAAGACGGTGACAAGGTGACTGTTCTTGGCAAGGAAAGTATCTATTTGAAAGTCGAACATAACGGCGAAGAAGGGCTTCTATTTTTAACGAGTCCTGACTACCCTGTATCGCTATTGACCGAACACAAATATAAAGATCACGTAGAAGGAAAATCTAGTTCTAAAACTAGAATTACTAAGTCGAAACGCAGCGGCTCAAACTGCTCGAGTTCTCAATGCACGGGATATACCCAAAAAGATTCACGTTGCAGAAACAAAACTACAAACTGTAGCGGAAGGTGTCACCTGCACTAACAATAAATATACGCATAACAGCACCTAAAAAGCATACGGAACTAACGCTTCGTAAATTCAAACTCAGTTAAAAAATCATTCGTAATTTTAAAACAAAACTGGTGGCTAAGAGCCGTACGACTTTCTAGCTGCCGACCGATAAACGAACACTATCCAACAACCTCATTAAAAACTCGCTTCAAATTTTCAACCATCTTTTCTTCGGTATAATTGTTTGTGTACCGTTGTTTTGAAGCTTTAGCAAACTGACCTCTTAAGTCAGAATCGTTAATCAATTGCGTTAATTTATTCACAATAATTTCTGGTTTTTCTGCAGGGACAATAAACCCATTTTTACCTTCTATTACAGATTCGACAATTGCACCTTGGTCAGTTGCTATAATCGGTAAGCCATTTGCCATAGCCTCAACAATTACCCATGGGTGACCTTCAGGCATTTTAGGGCAAAAAACAAACACATCTGCATCTGCAAACAATTGCATTTTAGCATCTCCTGATGTTGGAGGAAACAGTTCCACATTCGTTAAGTCGCTGTCTTTAATAATCGACAAGCACTTTTGTTTAAATGCATCATTATCCCAGGCTCCAGCAGCGTTTAATTTAAAATTAGTAATGCCTTTTTGCTTAAGTAGTGCCACCGCTTTTAAAATGTCATCGAAGCTTTTGGATGGAAGAAAATTAGCTAGATACAATACAGTAATCTCCTCTGTTTGCTTGGCTTGCAATTGATAATTAGCTCCATTCGGAACCACATAAATATTCTCTTCGCTAAAATAGTCTTTGAATAAGTGCTTTAAATTATTCCCCAATACAATTACACCAACACATTTTTTCAATGTCCTTCTCACCCTTTTTTTTGTAAAATTAGATGTAGTGCTTAACCAGTTTTTAAAATTACTTCCTCGTAGTTGAATCAGCACTTTTTTACCTTTCATTTTACCCAACCAGATAAAAGGTGCGTCTTTGAAAAACCCCATAGTCGTTTGGCTAATAGGAACTAAAATAACATCTGGCTGGTGTTTTTTAATTTTTTTAAAAAACTCAAAATAGATACCAATACTGCGGAAAAGCTTTGCAAAACTCCACCTTCCCATTGTTGCAACATTCTTGTTCATTCTGGTGTCTAAATGCACCAGATTAAAATCCTCTTTAAGTGTTGAATTCAGAATAATATTCGTGGCAATTGCCGGCCCCATTAAAGGAGGTGGCAATTTCCCTAAAATTAATATGGTCCGTTTATCACTCACTTCGGCGCAATTGTTTTGGAAGTGCAACAAACGCAAAAATCGACATTACCACGTACATAAAAGGTGGATAGTAAGTAGGTACAATACTAATGGAATACAACATTAATATCCCCAATGTACCAAATGCTAAATACTTGGTAGCATTCTGTAATTTTCTTGCTCGACTAAAAAACATGACCAGTAAAGTCAAGTAGTAAAACAGTCCGAAATATCCCGATAAAAACACAATACGAACATAATCACTGTGTGAGCCTACTCCAACAAAATTATACGAGTATTTTAACGACATTGGATAGCCAAAGAACTGTGCAAACGCATTTTCCCTTGTAAAGATCTCAGCCATCTTCGCCCATCTACCAACTCTACCATGCATTAGTTTTTCGGAACCTTTATCTCCTTCATAAACGGAAATATCCGTTTCCAATAAAGGTGTGATTTGTTTTTCGATAAGAGGTTCTCCAAATAAATAAAAGACGCCAAATAGCAAGAAGGATAACACAAAAGCAGAACCTCTGTTAGCTCTAAAATTGAACACTAAGAACAACAAAATTAACCCAATAAACACGGTATAGGATGCCACGTGATGAATATTCACCAAAGTAGTGACACACAGCACACCAACGAAAATTACGTTCCTTAGTTTCTTCTTTTGCACCAATGATTTATCCTTCGAAAAATAAAAATAAGTTATGATTAAAAAACAGAATGCTAAATAGATTCCATAGCTTACAACATCCCCAAAGCTTCCTTGAATTCTTTCAAAACCTCTACTTTCCACCAAACGGATTGGATTGACAAAGAGCTCAAATAACAAGATAGCGGCTACAAAAACTCCTGAATACAAGAAGGTCGTTAGAATCCCATTCAAATCTTTTCGGGATTGAATAAATCTTCTGGCAAAAAAGTAGATGTAAATCGGCATGGTAAGCTTCAGCAAAAACTCAAACGACAGCTTCGTTAACGGGTCAAAAATAATAACGAAAAAAGTACCTAGAAGGACAAAAAAGGACCAGTATTTAAAGAACTTATCCAACCGTGATTTCTTCGGTTTCGGAAATTTTGCAATGGTTATTAATGCCAATATCGGTGTGATAACACCTACCATATACAAAGGAGACAAAAAAGGAGAAATGTTTTTTAAGAAATATAGGTTATCTATTATTGGACGGAGAAGCACCAAAATGACAAACCATTTTAATAGCCACGGTTTAGATTTGAACCATATTTTCCAATTTTTAAACTTCACTTAACTCCAAAATTTGTTTGGCTAAGTTACGATACGAAAACTTCTTTGCCTCATTTACTCTTTTCGACCTGCCCTCTTTCCTGTTTTCAATACTTTCTAAAAGCACTTCGATAGACAAGCTTTCAAAGTAAATTCCCGTTTCGCTAGTCAAAATATGACTTATGTTTTTTTGCTCCGGTAACAAAATAAACAATCCTGTTGACAATGCTTCAAAAATAGAAATCGCGGCTCGACTATAAATCGCTACATCTGCACTATTGTAATATTTTCTTGTTTGCTCTGCACTTGAAAACGGCTTGCAAATTATTTTATCTTTAAACTCTTTCTGCGCAATGTATTGTTTCAATTCTTTTCCATAATCGTCATCTTGAAAGCCAATCAATAAATAGCTTATCGACACTCCCTTTTTATTTGCAGCATCAACTAGGTCAACAATTTTTTCCAATCCTTTTTCCGGAACAACCCGTGTAGCAGTTACCAACAAACTCTCCTCTTCTACAATAGCCAGTGCCTTACGTTGTTCAACTCTTTCACTTTTACTATAAAAATGTTGTTCAGCATCAAAGCCTAAGGATATTTGCTTGCTTTTTAATTTTAAAACAGTTGCTGTTTTCTTATCGATAAAATCTGCTATAATATCAACTGTCGAAGGCGTATAAGGCAGTAATAGATCCGAACTTCGGATAGCTTGAAGGTATACTTTTTTCTTAAAAACTTGCTGAACAAGTGTGTTCTTCACCTTTTTTACAACGCTTCTTGTAGTATAGGTTTCTTCGTTATCCCCTAACAGGGTGATAAGCTTAAATTTTCTGTTTTTTAGCTTATACAACGGCTGTGGAAACAGTTTCCCAACACCAATACAAATTACTAAATCAGGGTCAAAAGATTCGACCGCGTTGACAAGTCCTTTAGATTTTACCATTTGTCCAAGAGTAAATTCAGCAGGCAACCGCTCAATTAGATAAGGCGTATCATCTGTTAGCTTACCAACCGACTTTACATAAGATGGAATAACGTGAGATGTAATAACTTTTACTTCATGATTCAACTGATGAAATGCATTTGCAAGGTGAACCTCTAAATACCCCATAGAGGGTAGAAAATGTCCACATACAATTGCAATTTTCATTTTGTTAAGCTTTTAAATTAAATACATTATACCACTTTATAACCGAATACGCTCTCCAGAACTCACTTAAATGTGATGCATTTGAAAAATCTTTATCACATAATTTTAGCACATATTCTCTATCCATAATGGAAGGCATGTCGCTATCTCTTAACTCCGTTGTTAGGTTTGTCATTAATTCGTTTTTCCAATCTTGCTGAGGCGTTACAAACCCTTTTTTATCTTTTCGCCAAACAACTTTATCATCGAGCTTTTTATCTAACATTTCACGTAAAATGTATTTTGTCCAGCCTTTATGAATTTTTTGATCGGTTGGTAATTTTCGAATAAACTCCACCAATCGATGATCTAAAAATGGAACTCGTGATTCTATCGAAAATGCCATCGAGTTTCGGTCCTCATACCTCAACAACTCATACATGCCATACTTAACACTTAAATTGACGTGCTCATTAAACGTTTTACCACCTCTTTTAGGAATAGTTAAGTTCAATTCATTCATCTTGTCACCCTTAATAAAATTGTAACTCAACCGCTCCTTAGCCCTTAAACGTTTTTGTAAGCTCGTTGGCAAGTAGTAGTAAGCTGCACGTAAAACGGCATTTCGCATTTGTGGTGTAAAATTCTTTTTAAGGTTATTGTACTCTTTATAAAAACGATTGAATTTCGCTTTTTTCAATAACTCTATTAAATGAATTCCTGCAAAATTATAATAACCTCCCAAGACTTCATCTGCCCCTTGTCCATCAAGTAAAACCTTTATATTATTTTGACTGGAACATTTCATCACTTCCCATTGTGCAAATATTGATGTAGAGCCAATTGGCAAATCCTGGAAGTAAATCATTTTCTCCATATCAGCAACTAAATCTTTAGCCTCTGGATAGGTATAAATATCGTTTACGTTTTTTAACCCGCCGGAAACCATTTTGGCATATTCAGACTCATCAACGGTTTTGTTTTCGTAGGCTGCTGTTATTGTTTTTAAAGAAACATCTCCCAGCTGCTGACTCGCACTGTACACAATTGCACTTGAATCTAAGCCACCACTCAGGCAGGACCCAATTTCAACATCAGAGCGCAAATGCAATGCTATTGAATCATTGAATAAATCTTCAAAATTTTTCGCATTGGTTGCTAAATCATCTTTGCTAACCGAAAGCTTATCATCTATCGAAAAATATCTTTCTTTCGTTAATCTAGCTGTTGTTAGATTGAATTCATAGTTGAAACCAGGCTCCACATCTACAATATATTGAAACAAGTTTTGATAAGGTTGTTCAGTAGTTCCAAAAGCTAAATAACTTCCTAAGTTTTTATCCGAAATAGATTTGTCTACACCTTTTAACATTAACAATGCTTTTATTTCTGAAGCAAAAGCAAAACAGCTTTCATTTTTAAAAAAGTAAAGCGGTTTAATTCCAAACCGATCCCGAGACAAGTTTAGCGTATTTTCTTGCCTGTCGAAAATCGCAAAAGCCCACATTCCAACAAATCGATTCACACAAGCTTTTCCCCATTCTATAAAAGCAGTTAAAACAACTTCCGTGTCACTTTCGGAGACAAAAGCATGTCCTTTTTGCTTCAATTCTTGACGAATTTCTTTAAAATTATAAACCTCTCCATTGTAAACGATAGTGTACCTTTCGTTTGTTGAAACCAACGGTTGGTGACCTAACGAAGAGACATCCAGAATAGATAATCTTCGATGAACAAGCGCTAAAGTATGTTGACCTCCAACTTCTGAAATGTGTTTTAAACTTTGTAATTCAGGTATTGTATCTCTTCCTTTACAAACTTCTGTTTGCGAATTTCTATTTGCTAGAAAAAAACCTTCATCATCTGGCCCACGATGTTTAATCGTTTGAGATAAGTTGATTAACTCTTCTACCTCAATACCATTCGGGTTATATATTCCAGCTATTCCACACATTACATTACTCGCTTATAAAGCCCAATTAAATAGCTCCCAAAATTACCCAAGCCAAATCGTTCTTCGATTTCACTATGAATCAAATCCGAATTATATTTCTCTCGATTATCAATCATTTGCTCCATTCCTGCTGTAATTTCTTTAATGCTATCTGGAGAGACTAAAATACCATTTTTATCATTGATAAATTCTTTAGGAGAGGTTGTATTTGTGCACACAACCGGTAATCCACAGCTCAGTGCTTCCGCTACTACTAACCCAAACGTTTCATGTCTGCTTGGAAAAACGAAAAAACTGCTTTTATCTAGCACCTCTGCAATTTGTGATTTAGTTAACGTTCCTTTTAGAGTAACTTTATCACCTAGTCCATTGGATTGAACATACGTTTTAATTAGATCAGACTCTTCACCTTCACCAACCATTGTAAGTCGATATTCTGGATACTTTTCTATTAATTGATGAAATGATTTTACAGTTCTTAAGCCCCCTTTAAACTCATCAAAACGACTCACAAAAGCAATCGTTTTGGATTCATTTTCAGAGCTTTTTTTGAAGGTTTCTGTATTTACCGGATTGTAAGAAACCTCCACTTTTTCGGCAGGAATCCCCAATTTGAGCACCTCGTTTTTTTGATATTCACTTACTACCAGAACTTTCGCAGCTTTGTTAAATACAAATTTGGAAATTTTACTTTTCAGCCAGCTATTTAGAATTCTTGAATAAGGACCGGTATGTTCTGTCACAACAAACGGAATCTTTCTTTTTTTACTAATAAAGTAAGCTAACGAACCATTCAAAACAGCTCCATGTGCATGAATAATATTTACATCACTATACTGTCTACCTAATTTTATCCCTTTTGAGAACCACTTAAAATACATAAAGGGTTTAAGGAATGGAGATACTTTTTTATTTGCCAAGTTCACTCTTCGTACCTTGAAGTGACCTCTAAATTTTTCATCAGAAACTCCTTTCTTTTCTCCTCTCAATCGAACGTAAAGCGTTTGCGTATTTATCGATTCGACACTCTTTAAATAATCTTCTATAAAAACGCCTTTCCAATCGCCTTCAAACTCAGGAAAAAGTTCGGGTAGCACCAACAAATTTATATGTTGGTTTTCACTCAATCTTTTGTAAATAAATAGATATAATCACTTCCGTGAGAAGCCTTTTTGTTCTTTGCAACATTCCCAAACCACTTTCGGGTGAGCTCGTATTTTTTATCGTTGGAAAACAGTTTAGAAAAACCAATAAATGATTGATTATAACGAAATACTTTTTCACAAGTAAACCCTGCTTTTCTGAAGCTTTCTTCGACTTTACTAGCAGGTACTTTATTCAACTTGTATTTGTCTTTTCCCAACACTTTTCTTACACCCAAATACAAACGGATTAACCTACTATAATAATGTTCATAATTTGAATTTTGGATAATAATTGCCCCTCCTTTTTTCACCTTACGCTGAATAAATTGTAAAAATTTATCTGTATCATCAACGTGTGCCAGAATACCTAAAGAAATTATTAAATTGAACTTCTCATCTTCAAATTTCGTCTCGAAAATATCTCCACAAATGAAGGAAACATTCTCAGCTTTTTCCTTTTCAGCAATCTCTTTGGCTAAAGAAATCATGTTCTCCGAAAAATCGACAAGCGTTAAATTATTGAATTGCTTATTGTTTTTCAAGGAAATAAAGCCATTACCACAGGGCATGTCTAAAACATTATCGTATTTCCGATCGCCAATAAGTTCTGCTACGGTTTCTGTTCTTATTTTGATGTTATAATCAAAATTAAAGTAAATATCTGTCTGCTCAAAGAATGTTTTGACCTCTGCTTTTCTCCCCATTATCTGTTTCTCTAATGTGTAAAGATAAAGTTCTTGTCCTTATTGCCACTTTTTTACCAATCGTTTTTCGTTCCATTTAGTTAAACCAAAAAGTTTGATACCTCCAGAAACAATTGATCGCATGAAATTCTTAAACTTACACTTAGTAATCAGCTTCTTCATTTCACCACTAAAAGGTGATTGATATGATTTTAGAATTTGATATCCTTCCTTATAAGAATTGCAATTAGTATTACTTGCTCCTCCTATTCTAAACACCGCTAGAGATGTTGGTAAATAATCAAATGTAAACTCTGCTTTATACGCTTTATAGATAAAATCATAATCAGCCGAAAGCTTGTATGATTCATTGAATCCACCAATTTTATCATAAACATGTTTTTTAATAAAAGTCGACGGATGAAAAATAGGCATCGTTTTCTCCATCAACCTTATATCTGGTTTGAGATCTTTTAAATACTCTTGACCATTTAACACTCTCAACTTGGTTAAATCACCATAAACAACATCAGCATTATTTTGTTCAAATTGTTTTACTACCAGCTCTATTGTTTCTGGATAATAATAATCATCCGCATTTAACAATGCTATAATTTGTCCCGTAGCCAGCTTCAAGCCTTTGTTCATCGCATTGTAAATCCCAGAATCTTTTTCGGAAACAACTTTTGAAATAGATGATTTATACCTCTCTACAATTTCAAGTGTTTTGTCAGTAGAACCACCATCAATAACAATGTATTCGATATTTGAATACGTTTGAGCAACTACGCTTTTTATAGTCTGTTCAATGAATGCTTCTCCGTTGTAAACAACAGTAATTATTGAAACCAATGGACTCACTAACTTCTTTGTTTTAGTAATTTCAATGGCGTCCCTCCGTAAATTCCATAAGGGATTAATTCTATATTTTTTGTGACCGTAGAGTTAGAGCCAATAAAAACTCCTTTAGGAACGTTTACCCCCATTAACACTACAGATCCTGCCCCTACGCCTGTATCTTCCCCTAAAACAATCGGTTCAGAAACATTTCCTTGCAAGCGATAAGGCTTGTCTTTTTTCATTTCATGGAAACTTCCTCGAATGCTTACATTTTCAGCAATTGCTGACCAATCCCCAACTTTAATTTCGGTTAGTGTGCTCAATAAAATATTATCAGCCAACAAAACATTATTTCCTAAAATCAACTTGCCTTCGTGTCCAATTTCAAACACAACATTTCTCCCTAAAGTAACATTATCCCCCAGCTCGATATTCTTTTTTGGCACCTCTCTAAACCTTGGATACTCCATACATTTTAGACCTTTCCCTACTTTACAACCGTGCATAAGAAGGTAAAGTTTAAACCAACGCCCTTTCCATCGAAATCTTATATTCCGACAAGCTTGCTCCATATAAACTAAAAACCCTATCATTTTTTTATTTCAATTTCAGGGTAAAAATTGGGTGTTTCCATTTTCTCTTTTAGCCGAACATACCCTTGGATTATTCGGACAAATACAAATCCATTTTTCTCAACATCGGAAAACTCCCATTTGCTAAAATAATGTTTTTCGTTGGGGCCTGAGTATTTCGTCAGGATAACACTATGTTTTTCATCATAAGACCAGTCTTTTGGAACTACTCTTTCGTTTTTTATTCCGTTGACATTAAAATGCTCAACCTGTTTGTTAGCCAAAGTCATTCTTATTTCAAAATCATGATCTTCGTAACCAATACCTGGAAAGCGTTCGTCAAACCAACCTACTGTTTTTATTAATGATTTGTTTAACATAAAATGGCTAAAGCTCCCATTTATCAGCCCAAACTCGGAATTTAATATTCCGCTTTCGAAAATATCCTTTCGAAAAGAGGTAGATACATTTATATCCTCATTCATTAAAAACACTTTTTTAGATGGTGCTTTAATCAATATTTGGTTCCACAACTTACATAAGCCTTGCGGCTCTTTGTATATCACCAACGATACATTTTGAAAAGGCTTTACCCACTCTTCAATTTGTCGTAAATATTTTTCTTGTTCAGCAATATTATGGTACCCATTTACAGCAATAACAATTGGTTGCTCTGGAAAAAGGTAAACCAGCTTTATGACAAGAGGCTTTAAATAGGAGTCAAATCTTTCTTTATACGTTGTAATTCCCAAAGTAAAAGAAGCATCTGAATATGGATTACTCTTTTGAGGTGACGATTTCAACAACCAACCCAATTTGATGAAAAGCCATTTTACTTCCAGCCAATATTGTTTTATAATTCTAGTTACTTTACTCATTACTTATCCAATGCCTTCTCTAATTCCTTAATAATTTCCGACCAATAAAACTTTTCTCTCACTTGCTTTTTCGCCTTTGGATAATTTAACTCTAATAAAGTTGGATCACTTACCAAATTGTCAATCCCCAACGTCAAACCTTTTGTGTCATTTACCTCAACAACACTTCCCAATTCTAAATTATTAGAAATATACTTAAAACTAGACATTCCAGTTGTCCCAATGATATAATTCCCAAAGTACATTGCTTCGACAAAAGCAATCCCAAAAGATTCGAAAGGAGATGTTAAACAAAATACTTTTGCCTTATCGTAATATTTATATAATTCAACTCTATTTTCTATTGAACCCGCAAGTATTATTTTCCCTTCAAGATGTGGATGTTCTTTAATCGCTTGATTAACTCTTATCTCAAACCCATTCTCTACCGGACCAACAAGAACCAATTGCCAATTATCTGTTTTAGCCTGAACAAAACTATCCAGCAACATTTTGTAGTTTTTATCCTTTGCCCCTATTCTACCTACGGATAAAATGATGTTTTCTTTTTCCGAAAAGTTTTTTGGTTGTGGAAAATGCTTTCCTAGAAACGCATCATTCACACCATTAGTAATTAAAAAAGCTTTGTCTTTTAGTAAAGGGAATTTTTTCTTTAGCAAATCAACTGAAGTTGGGTTTTCTGCAGAAATAGCCGTTACTTCTTTAAAAAACTGTTTTTCTTTTTGCTTATGAAACCAATTAAACAGCTTTTTCTTTGAATAACGAATTCCTTCCTCTAACATCTCGTTATACACATCCATTTTAATGTAAACCTTTCCTGTTGGATTACATTTTTTGTAATAGAGTGCATAGTAAATCGTTTCTTTCGTCAAGTGAAAAAAGTGAATAACATCTATTTGCTTTGCATTTTCTTGAATGTAGTTTAAAATTGCCTTTTCCATAAAAAGCCTTCTACCACAAGGCTCCAGAAACTCTATTTGCAAATGATTGGCTTCAGTTTGTAGCAGAAAATAATCCTCACTATTTTTATAACAAACCAATTTGGCATCGTACTTTCCTAATGCAGCGATTGAATTACCCACTTGGCCCACATCCTTAATTAAATGCACATTTTGCGCTACTGGGAATATGGTTACAAACGTAGGTTTCATTAATTCTCGAAAGTCGAAAAATTCTAGTAAACAAACTAATATAAATTCAAATTTTCGAATGCAGAATTATTACATTTGCGTAAAACCTAAAATAAAGACCGTTGACCACAACAGAAAAAAATTACATCGAGCTATTAAAAGATACACTGATCGATAGAGACAATGCAAACAGGTATCAATTAACACCCTATGCTCCAGGGCAAGGATCGTTCGTTAAAAGAATAGCTATTAACTCGCTGATTAACAAGCTTTCAAAAAAGAAATTGATTATCACCGGCATCAACAAAGATGGACTAAAGCAAAGGGAAGTTGGATTGGGCTGGCCAATTAATGGCTACAGTATGGTTGGGCTGAAAAGGTTGAATAACATTCAATATTGTATTGATGAGGTTGTTAAAAACAAAGTGGAAGGAGATTTTATCGAAACAGGTGTCTGGAGAGGCGGTTCTTGCATTTTTGCAAAAGCACTTTTCACAATCTATAATGAAGATAGGAAAGTGTGGGTAGCGGATTCTTTTGCTGGATTACCTAAGCCAAACACAGAACTCTATCCTGAAGACGAAGGAGATGATTTATATTCTTTAGAGCAATTAAGAATTTCAGAAGATCAAGTAAAAGACAATTTTAAACGATTTAATTTATTGGATGATAATGTCAAATTTTTGAAAGGATGGTTTAAAGACACTTTGCCAACCGCTCCTATTGAAAAACTTGCTATTGTTAGACTAGATGGCGACATGTATGAATCTACAATGGATGGTCTGGTAAATTTATACCACAAATTATCTATCGGTGGATTTATCATTATTGATGATTATGGTGTAATTCCAGCTTGTAAAAAGGCTGTCCATGACTTTAGAGAAAAACATGGAATTAGAGAAGAAATAATAGACATTGATGGTTCTGGTTATTACTGGAAAAAGCTATCCTAAATAAATCCGTTGAAAGAAACTTATATTCATATAGGACTGCCTAGAACGGCGACTACTTTTTTTCAGCAGTTTCTTTTTCCAAATTTACCGGACATTTCATTTTATGGTGTTGAAACAGCTTTTTACCACGATGCTTTCAACAAGCTACAGTACTCAGATGATAGCTTTTACGACTCCTCTATATTTGACGATTTGCTAAACCAATTTGGCGAAGGGAAAGTTCTTCTGTCCAACGAATACTTAAGTGGTCAGTCCATCTACTTAAACAACGTTAACCGATCTATGATTGCGCGTCGGTTAAAACAATTATTTCCAGATGGTAAAGTATTACTGATTTTAAGAAATCAAATTGATTTACTACAATCGCTGTATGCAATTAACGTTCAATGGAAAGAAACCCGATCGATAGATGATTTTATTTGGTCGAACAACAACAAGCATAATTTAGATTCTGGAGGTGCTTCGGCAACCTATTTCAACACGAAAGAAGGGTATGAATGCTTGGATGGGTATGACTACAATCCACTAGTAAAACTCTATAAAGAAACATTTTCAGATGTAACCATTCTGTTGTTCGAGGAGTTTGTTGAAAACCCAAAATCTTTTACTCAAAAACTAGCGTCCTTTTTCGATATAAGCGAGGAACATATTACTCAACACATTTCAGGAAAAAAAGCATTGAATACTGGAGCCACAAAAATTCAAGCAGAAAAATTGACGAAGTTGAATCGCTATTATGAATTAAGCGAAAGCAGCCTATTTAAAAAGAAAATCTATAACAAGCGTAAATCCAATATATTAAAAAACAATACCACCGGTGCCAAGGCAAGTTTTTCTTCGGAAAAAACAATTGAACTTAAAAATCATTTCAAAGAAGTAAACGCTTTATTGGATAAAAACCACCCAGAGCTAGGGATTAAAAATTACGCAAAATCATACTACATCGATTAATGAAGTTTCACGGACAATACGAACAAGATAAGTATCTCAATAAGCTTTTCAAGGGAAAAACCAACGGGACTTTTGTGGACATCGGAGCACATGATGGCCAAACATTCAGTAACAGTTATTTCTTTGAAAAAGAAAAAAACTGGAAAGGAGTCTGTGTTGAGCCAATACCAGAGGTTTTTGCTAAACTCGATAACGTTAGAAATTGCATTAAAGTCAACGGATGTATTTCTAACAAAGTGGGAACCGAAACTTTTCTACGTGTTAAAGGAGCGGTGGTAGATACAGAAATGTTGAGTGGATTAGTTGAAGATTACGATAAAAGACACCTTGAACGAATCAACAGAGAAATTAAAGAGTATGGTGGTAGTAAAGAAGAAATTGAAGTAAAGTGCTACGATATCAATCAAGTATTAAAGGACAACAACATTAAAAAAGTAGATTTTTTCACGATTGACACTGAAGGCAATGAGTTGAAGATTCTTCAAACAATCAATTTCAACGAATTCGATTTTGACATTTTCTTGGTGGAAAACAATTATCAAACAGATGAAATGAATCAATTTATGACTTTAAATGGTTTTAAAAGGGTTAAAAAAATTGGTCATGATGAAGTTTATAGGAAAAAGAGTAAACTCACATTTTTGCAGAAGGTGCTCTAACTACAAAAGACTACTTATTCCAAATCCCTGTTGCTTTATTGTTAATGATTTTCCAATACTGAATGGGTTGGAATATAGCTCTTGGGAATACGCAAAGAACAGAAGCCAATATTACCCCAGCGCTTCCCATGCCTAAATTTTTAGCAAAATAGATAGACAAAGGGATATTGACAATACTAACAAAAATAGAATGCCAAAGGCTTAGTTTTATTTTAGAAATTCCGCTTAAAAAATTCGAAAACACCATCGTACTCGTACTGAATAATACCCATAAAGACATTATCGCAGAAAGTAAAAAAGGCACCTTAACTTTATCGCCAACCCACAACAAATAAACATAATCGGCTAGGAATAACATCATAATCAAACCTACAAAAACAACTGCCCAGAGCTTGTAAACTTTTTTAGTTGCTTGCCTTATCCAGGCAAAATCTTTTTTCACATAAGCCTCCGTATACGCAGACCACAAAGGAGTTGTTATTATTGTGAAAACCATCATTACTATGCCAAAATATTTATAGGCAATATTATAAGGAGTCACATCCTCAGGACCTGAAATTTGCGAAATGATAATATTATCCGTCATAAAAACAACCAATGCAGCACCTTGCATAATAAAGAATCGAACTCCGAGGCTTAATAAATCTTTCAAGTGCGAGAAATCCACAAACTTAAAAGATGGTTTGTACTTTTTATAGGAGGTATTAAAAAACCAAATCCCTGCCAAAAGAGGAACCAAAAGGTTAATTATACTAAAAGAAGCACCTAAATATAAAAGTGAGCCCTCCGTTGTTTTCATTAATATAAAAACAGTAATTAATGAAATTAAGCTTGCCGTTGTATTAATTACATTACTCATTGCTGGACGTTGATCAGCAATGAACACCACGTTAATCAGCTTAATTATAAACTGAAGACAAAACACACTAAATACAATGAAGACTAGCTTCTCTATCTCAGCAATATCTGTAGATGTATTAAGTATACTACCCCAATTTAAAAACTGATTAACAATTAAAAAAACAATAAATAGAGTTACTGAGATAATTGCTATAATGGCATAAGTTGTGCTGATGTATGTTCTGGCTAAATCATCCTTACCTTCTGCCTTAGCAGTAGCAAATTTATTTCGCAAACCATTTCCCAACCCAATATCAAAAAAACTAAACCATGCTATAACCGACATCAAAGTAATCCAGATACCATATTTTGTAGGGTTTAGATAATCAATGGTTAGAGGAACTAGCAATAAGCTAATCACCATGCTAATTCCTTTAAGAAAAAATGAAAAAAAGATATTTCTCTTTGCTTTAACAGAGCGTTCGTGTCCAGAAAAGAATTTATTGAACAAGTTCACTATCAGGGCTTACTAAAAATTCGTTTAAAAAAGCCTTTTTTAGGCCCCTCATCATAATATCCGTAGCCGTATCCATAACCGTATCCATATGACTTGCTACCTGATTTAACAGCATTGAATAATACGGAAGAATTCTTTAGTTTTCCTTCTTTATACAGCTGTCCAATATGCGTCAAATGATCTTTTTTCGTTACATTTTGACGTACGACAAAAACAATAGCATCTGCAAATTTTCCCAAAAGTAATGCGTCTGTAACCAGTCCAATTGGTGGAGAATCAATAATTACCGTATCGTAATCCCCTTTTAACAACTCAATTAACTCATCCATTTTTTGATTCATGATAAGTTCTGATGGATTAGGAGGAATAGGTCCTGAAGGAATAACATCCAAATTTTCGACGGATGTTTTTTGAATGATATCCTCGTACTTATCTGACCCTATTAAAAATGAGCTAATTCCTTTATCATTAGAGATATTAAAATCTCCAACAATCTTAGGTTTCCTAAGATCCATTCCTAATAAAATTGTTTTGTTGCCAGATGCCGCAATAATTGAAGAAAGGTTCATCGCTGTATAGGTCTTTCCTTCTGATCCAACAGATGAAGTAATCAAAATTACTTTCTGATCTTCCCCTGCAGCAAAATATTTTAAATTGGTTCTTATGGACCTGAAAGATTCAGCAATCAGAGACTTTGGTTTCTCTAAAACAACTAGTGTTTCTTTTTCTTTACTTAAACCAACAATTCCAAGAATAGGCATTTTGGTAATCTTTTCAATCATTTTTTTATCTCCAACGGTATCATTGAACTGCTCCTTGACAAAAATCAATCCTGTCGGAAGCAGAAGTGAGAGCAACAAAGCCAATGCAAATGTTTTGCTTGGAACTGGTCTTACCGGGTAAGGTGTTGATCTAGCATTTTCAATAACTCTATTATCCGATACCGATGCAGCTAATGCCAATGATGTTTCTGCTTCTTTTTGCAATAAATAGAGATACAAACTTTCTTTTACGCGGTATTCACGTTCCACACTAACTAGTTCTCTTTCAATTTGAGGTATTGATCGTAATTCTCCTTCTAAAACGGCTATTGCCTTTTCTGTTTCCTGTTTAGAAGCGAGCAATCCTCCTTTAATACTTGTCAGATTTTGAATTAGTTTTTTTCTAATGTATTCAATCTGATTATTTACGTTTGTTAATGCTGGGTTTTCACCAACCCTATTAGACTTAACCTCTTGTTTTTCTATTTCCAATTTTGTTATTTGACTAATAAGACTCACAAGCATTGGATCGTTAATCCCCAAAGAAGATGGAGCAATGTCCGCTAAACTTTTGTTACTATTCACATACTCCAATAAGTAATCAACAAAACTTAGTTGGAGGTTATAATTAGAGAGTTCATTATCTTTAGACCTAACATTTTCCAAAATCATCTTAGATTCAGCGCTTACATCCGTAACTCCTTTCTCAATTTTAAAATCTTGTCTTTCTATCTCAATAGCTTTTAACCCTGTAGAAATCAGCTCCAATTGGCTTTTAATAAAATCTGAAGTACTACTGGCAATTTTATTCTTTTCTTGAATGTCATTTTCCAAATAAACTTGAACCAAATTATTTAAAAAATCGATACCTCTTTGTGGAATTTGATCCTCGATAGCCAACACAAGTATTGATGAATTTTGAGAAGGCTGCTCTATTTTTAATTTTGCTCTATAAAACTCTACATTATTGTTTATTGAATTAAATTTTACCCTATAATTTCGTTTCTCATAGGTTTTGTCATTGAATAATTCACTATCAAAATGGCTTCTTTTATTTACCGCTATTACACCAAATGGTAAATAGATTTTTTCACCAAAAGAATGCTCTTTTTTGTAATTATCGTCTGTTTGTTCAATGGTATAATGTAATTCGTATTTATTTTCATTAATAATGTCGACATAAAACAAATTATTATAAGCATAAAAATTAAGGGAATCATACTCAACTTTAAAAGGGGAGTCCGTATAAATTTGACTCTTTTTAACGTTTCCAATTAAATAATAAAGCACATCGATTTCCATCTTTCCAAGTGCTTTCTTCAATATTTTACGAGACTTTAAAATCTCAATTTCATTTTCGATATTTTTACTAACGTTGTAAACATCTAAATCTTTTAAAAGCTCCTGAGTTCCAACATTTGTATTTTTATCATCCTTAATTAGGATTTTTGTAGATACAACATAAACTGGCTTCACATACCAATTGTAAAAATAGGCACAGCTAAAGCTAATTATTAGAGCCGAAGCGTAGAAATACCAATGTCGCAGGTAACTAAAAAGAAAAGCCTTTAAATTAAAATCGCTCTCCTCTTCTTCATAATTATCTTTAGTCTCCTTTTCTTGCATTCACCTATTGTTACAAAACAAAAATACACGTTTTATCTTAATTTTATTTCTTTCGAATTACTCATTCTAATACTACTACCTCAACGCGTATATTTTTCATAGCTTCTTTCATTACTTTAGGCTTTTCAACAATCATATCATCACCGCCATATCCAACTGTTATTAGCTGTGATTCTTTAACCCCATTTTTAACTAAGTAGGTTTTTATTTTTTCAGCTCTTAGCTTTGATAATTTTTTGGATGTTCCTGAAAAATTCCACTCCTTTCCTAAATGCTCGTATTGTTTTGTTTTTCGAATTATTTTATTCCCATTGGTATGGCCTTGTACTTCAAAAGAATAATCTTTATTTTCCAACATAAATTTTGTCAACTTGACTAACTCTATTCTTGATTCTTCTTTTAATGCATAAGTATTTGGGTGAAAATAAATTTTATGCATAATCAACTTATCACCAACCTTTATAGGAGTCAACGATATTTTTATGTGATTATTTTCTATCCTAACAGTATCCGAAAAGAGTTCATAACCAAATTTCCTTATCGAAACTATTACATAACCTATACCTGAATGCGTAAAGACAAAACCACTATCTGCTCTTGAATATAAATTCCCTTCTCGTTCTCCATCTACTACAAACACATACGTATCAAGCCTTTGTTTTGTGTTACTATTAATAACATCGCCCGTTACTTTCACAATTTCACTCACGGGTTGCGAAGGTTGTTCTAGTTTTTGATCTATTGTATCGACTTCAACAACGCTTTCGACTATTTTTTCTATTGAGTCTATCTCAATGACAACCTCTTCAATTACTTTAATTAAATCATTTCCAATTACTGTGTCTTTTTTTTCCTCTACAAAAGTTTCTTCAACTATTGTTTCCATAGCGTCTTCCACACATTCATTTTGGATTGCTTTTATCGTTACTCGTTTATTTTCTGAATCTAAAAACAACGTGTGTCCGCAACCATATCCACTTATGTGAAGAACACCTATGTAATAAACATCTCCTTTTTTTACATGTAGAACCGATTTACTTTCTGTAATAAACGGAGTTACTCTTCTATAAACTAAATCGTTGCAAAACCCGTCACCTTCATACTTATACACAAGCACACCATAATCGTCCTCACTATTAATGGGGTTCAAATAGTATGTTAATTGACAAGAAGACTCCACTGAAACCTTATACCAGTAGGTATAATTGTCTTCTTTTTGATAATAAATTTTCTCCAGATAATCTTGTTCCATATTTTCATTCAATGGAATAGAAATTGTTTTTGGATGAATACAATCAGGTATCGTGTCTTGACCAACTGCCTGTAAAAACAACAGTAAAGAAATAAAAACCAAACTATACCTCACAATAAATTTCATCGATTTAAAATATCCCTGCATCTAGGGAAATCTAATATAGGTCAATATTCAAAGGAGCTTTTGATCAAACAAAATACTTGTCAACCTACGTTGTTTAATATCAATATTTGTAGAGTAAACGATTCATTCATCTCGATCGAATCTTCTGTATTGAAAACCAAAAAGCAACCGAAAAAGCAGAATATCAAATCAATATTAAAATCAAAACCCTACCTTTAGATTAAAATGCGATTTATCCTATTCACATCTCTCCTTGCTATATGCTCTTTTGCTAATGCTCAAAAGACGATAAAAATCAGAAAAGGCAGAACGCTTCAAGGATTCTATCAGTTACAAACTGAAAATAAATCTAAGGAGTTTCTATATTTTGACAACAATGGAAATGTTGCAATAATGAGTTCCACCAAAAGGAAAAGAGCGAAAGGGAATCTAGCCTCTTGCGTAGAAAATAACAATTGTCAAACTGCAGAAAAAAGCACATATGTTATAGACAGTCTTCAAATTTCATTCTCTTTTAACAGAGGTAAAGGTGATAATATCCACTTTGTAGAATTTGATGGTCAAATTAGCCCAGATGCACTTTTAATTACACTAAAGAAGGGAGAAACAGGAAAAATAGTGGAGGTAAAAGAATTTAGGAGATTAAAAGACTAAATTTTAACAACTTACACACACCCAAACCAAATCGGTTTTCGAATTTTCGACTATTTCTTTTTGCCCACCTTATCTTTAAATTTTCTCACCATATCTCTATGCTTCCAAATTTTGCATCAACCTGAACAAAAATAAATTTGCCCAATTATCCGAAAACCGATTTGGTTTGGGTGTCGTTTCCCATTATCTTTGCAGCCAAAATAAAACACATCATTAAATAATGTTCAACGAAGCCATTACACAAGACCCCACTGTTTTTGCTATACCCGTTTTTATTGCACTTATCATTATTGAAGCAGTAATAAACGCAAGAAAGAATTTAAAACTATATGAATTTAAAGATTCAGCTGCATGCATAACAATGGGGCTTGGATCTGTAGTAATTGGATTACTTACCAAAACCGTTGCATTTTTAGTTTTCGTTTGGATCTATCAATTTAGATTATTCGAAATTCCAACCACCTGGTGGATGTGGGGAATCCTACTTCTAGCTGATGATTTTACATTTTATTGGTACCATAGACTTGCGCACGAAATAAGATTTTTTTGGGCGGCACACGTTCAGCATCACTCCTCTGAGCATATGAATTTTTCAGTGGCATTACGTCAAAGTTGGGGAGAACCATTTATCAAATTTTTGTTTTGGATGTGGCTACCATTAATTGGCTTCAACCCAGTTAACATTCTTATTATGCAAGCAATAAACCTCGTTTATCAGTTTTTCCCACATACCAAACTAATTGGGAAGCTTGGTCCAATTGAATGGATTTTCAATACACCTTCACACCATAGGGTTCATCACGCTACACAAGTTCAATATTTGGATAAAAATCATGCTGGAATTCTAATCATTTGGGATCGAATATTCGGAACATTTAAGGAGGAAGAAGAACAACCAACATATGGTTTAACTGTCAATATTAACACATTTAACCCTCTTCGAATTGCTACACATGAATATGTAAGTATTTGGCAAGACATGAAGAGGGCAAAGAAATTTTCAGACAAAATAAAGTACCTTATTTACCCTCCTGGTTGGAGTCATGATGGAGAAAACAAAACTTCTAAAGAGCTGCAAAGACAACTATCTAACTAACCTGAATTCGGAATAATAATTTACCCAGACTAACAATCAAAAAATGTCATTTCGAGTGAAATTCTGATAAGAATTTTTTATCGAGAAACCATTTTTTAGTCAAAACCATCTATTCTCGATACAATTTTCTTCAAAAATTACTCGAATTGACAATGATTTTTTATCTCGAACTCAGGTTATTTAGTTGGTAAATAGGTTGAAAAACCAAAGCCTACTGAAAACACTTGGGAATTACCTATACTGCTAGATGGATCAATCCCAGGAAAACTAGTCATGCAAATATTAGCAGGTGAAAATTCTGCACCAAAATAATTGTACGATACCATTATACCAAAAGATAAGAACTCAGAACTTATCATATAAAACCCTATCTGAGGCATAATATTAAATGCTTCTTGCTTAAAAATAGCTGAACATTGATTGCTAATTGTATTTAAAACGTTATAACCACCACTTACAGAAAGTTCTATAAACGACCTTTCACTAACTTCCTTTCTTTTAGCTATTTTCATAAATGGATTATAACCTTCCAATTGACCAGTTACATTGCCCTGAAAAGCAGATCCATTTAACTCATAATAAGAATAGGTAAAACCTGCTCCGAACCCAATACCATTCTCTAAATTATACTGGTACAGTATATCAATATTGGCTAATCCACTCATTAACCCTTTAAAAGATTCATTCCCTAGTGTCTTAGGTAATTTAAAATTAAACATAATCACAGAATGCTTTCCAGGTACTTTTTCTTGACTAAAAGAAGATACCGATAAAAAACAAAGAAAGCCTACCAATAATGATCGCAATACTAATTGAATATGTTTAAGTCTATTAATGATAATTATGAATTATTTACAATGAAGAACTTTTTACTTGTCTTTTGAACATCTGTTATTATCTGATAATAATATTCTCCATCAGCTATTGAGGTAGTATCAAAAAGAACTGGATAAACACCCTCTTCCAAAGATCCATTTTTTAAATCCTTTATCAAATCATCGTCACGATTAACTATCCTAAATTTAACATCCATTTTTTCAGGCAGTTTAAATCCAAATTGAATCTCTCCTTTTGCATAAGGAGGATTTACATCAAATAACTCTGCGTATTTAACAGTAATCTTTTTTACTTTTCCGGTAGCAATAAGATTCATAATCTTCTTGTACGCAATATAAAATAAATATGCAGCAACCAAAAATGAGATTGCCCATATTACATTGGCTGTAATTCTTCCTACTGTTCCGCTACCCCAAAGCTCCTTCATCGATACTTAACGTTTTTTTTTGTAAAAATATTCCCTTTTTTAAGAATTTACACCTTTCTATCAATAAATCTAATTCCAATTAGGAAATAGAGTTTGTCTTCTGTAAGACAACAAAGAATTAAATCTATAAAAGTAAATTGGATTATATACTATATATAAAATATTGAGGTTGTAATAGAAAACCTTTTTCATGAAAAATATACTGTCCTTTTTCATTTTCATCACTTCTCTTTCTGTATCTGGTCAAACGTCCGATATCCAAAAAATAATTAAAACAAAAGTCCAATGGCAAAAGATTCTCACGCCTTCTGAATTCAACATTATTAGAGAAAAAGGTACTGAACCAGCTTTTTCGGGAGAATATTGGAACTCACATACAAAAGGAACCTATTGTTGTAAAGCTTGTGGTTTGAAATTGTTTAGCTCTGAAACAAAGTTCGAATCTGGTACGGGCTGGCCAAGCTTCTTTCAAGCAATTGGACTTCATGTAAAAGAAATACTCGACAATTCCAACGGCTGGACTAGAACCGAAATTACATGCGCACAATGTGACGGACATTTGGGACACGTTTTTAATGACGGCCCTAAACCCACGGGTCTAAGATATTGTGTAAATTCGGCTTCTCTTATTCTAGAAACTGATAAATGACATTAGCAGAATTGACAGATTTACTTTTTCATGAGATTAGCTATAATCTACCTGGTGAAAAGGCACATGACTTAATGGCTCCGTACAAAAGAACAAAAGCATCAACAATAGTTAACTCTGACAAAAAACCTAAGCTCAGTGCCGTATTAATGTTAATTTACCCAAAGGAGAATATTCCGCATTTTACATTAATTCAAAGAACAGAATACAAAGGTACACATGGAGGTCAAATCTCTTTTCCAGGAGGAAAACAAGAGTCTGATGAATCCTTAAAAGAAACCGCTCTTAGAGAGACTTTTGAAGAAATTGGTGTAAATGCTGAACATGTTCAAGTCCTTGGAGAAATCACACAAGTCTACATCCCTCCTAGCAATTTCCTAGTATCACCTTTCATTGGGTTTTTAGACTATGAACCATCATTTACACCAGAAACTAAAGAAGTAGATGAAATCATTGAAGTCAATATTTTAGATTTGATTGATGATGAGAAGATCAAACAAAAGAAAATTAAAGCAGGGAAATACACGGAAACCCCTTTATTAATTGACGTTCCCTATTTCGAATTAAACTACAATACCGTCTGGGGAGCTACTGCTACTATATTGAGTGAGGTTCGGCAAATGTTAATTAACGGGTCACAACAAAAGCAATAAATAACCGAGTAAAGAGCCTCCTAACACTGTCCACATTGCATTACTTTTCTTTAATCCAAACGTTATCCCAACACTAATTACAGCGACCACAATAGCTCGCCAATCATCTATTAGAACCACTCTACTCATTTCAAACAAAACACCAACCATCACAGCTACTGCTGCAACATTTACTGAATCTAAAAAGTATCCCAATACTTTGGATTTTCTCATTCTTGGAATAAGAGGATTTAGTATCAATACAAAAAGAAACGAAGGAAGGAAAATTCCTAAAGTCGCTGCTATAGCACCCCAAAAACCAGTTAACTGATACCCAATAAATGTTGCAGTAGAAAGTACTGGGCCAGGAGTAAATTGGCCTACTGCAATTGCATCCATTAATTCTTGTTGCGTAAGCCATCCTGTAGAAACCAGTTCAGCATCTAAATAAGCAAACAACACATAACCACTTCCATATAGTACAGAACCAACTTTTAAAAATGTCCAAAAAACCTTTAATGAAGTAATCTTTAAAACCGTTGTAGACGAAATATTTAATAACACTATAGGAACAATTGATTTGGGTGTATCATTTATTTTTGATTTTGAAGTAAAATAAATCGCTCCGAGCACTCCAGCAACGAGCAACACTGTAACTTCATTAAACCCAAGAAGACTGGCAGCAACAACTAATACTCCGAGAATTCCAAGCTCCCATCCTTTCAATGCCTTTTTACCTAGTTTTAACACCGCACCAGCAATAATCGCAAGAACCGCTGGTTTAATTCCGTAAACAAAAGGCTCTACATTAGGCAAGCTACCGTATGTCGTATATAACCAAGCTAAAAATCCAGTTATAACAACTGCTGGGAAGATAAAACTAATACCAGCAACAAAAAGACCAGAAACCCCAGCTCTTTCATGACCACAATGCATTGTCATCTCGGTTGAATTAGGGCCTGGGATTAAGTTGGTAACACCAATCAAATCGAGGAAGTGTTGGCGACTCATCCATTTTCTTTTGTTCACTACTTCCTCTTCCATCATAGCGATATGTGCAGCAGGACCTCCAAAGGCTATGCAACCCATTTTAAAAAACACTTGAGCTACTTCAAGCAATTTTCCTTTACTCTTCACAATAAAAACTTTGATTTCACAACTGATTACATTGCTAATTTATACCCAACTCCTTTAACCGTTTTAATATAATGATCACCTATTTTTTCCCTGAGTTTTCTAATATGAACATCTATCGTTCTGTCTCCTACTACAATATCACTTCCCCAAACTGTATCTAATATTACTTCTCTTGTAAATATATTTCCAGGCTTCGACATCAATAAATCTAATAATTCAAACTCCTTTTTAGGTAGATTTGTTTCTTCTCCTTCGACTATAACAATATATCTATCTCTGTCTATTTTTAACCCCTCATTCTCTTCATCCGAAACAACGACACCATGCTTGCGTCTTAACAATGCCTTTAAACGACTAACAAGAACTCTTGGCTTAATAGGTTTTGTAATATAATCATCTGCGCCTGATTCAAACCCTGCAATTTGAGAATAATCCTCCCCTCTTGCTGTTAAAAAAGTAATCAATACATTTTTTAAATCTGGAATTTCACGCAACTCCAAACAGGTTTCAATACCATCCATTTCAGGCATCATTACATCTAATACAATGATATCTGGCTTAAACTCCCTAGCGACTTCGATTCCTTCTCTTCCATTTGACGCAGTTTGAACTAAGAAATTTTCCTTCTCCAAATTATACTTTAGTAAAACTAAAATATCTTGTTCATCATCAACCAATAGGACTTTTCCTAACATCTCTTCTTCTTCAATTGTTTCCATGCAAATTTAGTTTAGAATGTACAGGGCTAAGTTAAGCATAGTTTAATCATATGTTAATTATAAAGACTGAAATTATATCTTTTCTTAACATAAGGATAATGTTTACTTAATTCCTTAGTCACACTTAATTGGTTGTTTTGCAGTGTAGAATTTAAACAACTACCAAAAATGAAACAAATCTTAGTCTTATTATTTTTATTTGTCACACTTAATAATTTTGCAAGTGATGACAAAAAGAAAAAAAACACAACAATTAAAGGTACAGTGGTAAACTACAATGACAAAGAACCTTTAACTGGTGTTAAAATTGAGATCAAAGAAATTCATAAAGTAATTTACACCAACATGGATGGTGCATTTCAAATTCAAGATTTCCCAATAGGAGAGTACTCTTTAATAATTCACCACCCAAGTTATTCTGATAAAATGGTTACTGGAGTTATTACCAATAGTGAACCTAAATTAGAAATTAGGTTATTCCCTAATTAAATAGGGTTTTCTAAACTCTATTCTCCAGAGACAAACCAAACCTTACAAGTCGCTTTAAATTAGCAAATTACACTAACTCAATTAACATTCAGTTAATATTAAGGTAGTAAATAGGTAACGCTTTACCGTTTTTTTCGTATTATTGTTATAACCAATATGACTGTTATGAAAAAGATATTCTCCCTGTTAGTGTTCGCTTCAATCATCGGAACAACTACATCTCAAGAATTAGTTGAAATTGATGGAGATTTTTTAACTTCAAATAATGAAAAAGCAGGAGGTGCTTACGAGACATTCTACAATGACGGTAGCGTGAAAGCTCAATACAACTTTGTAGACGGGAAAGAACATGGCGCTACAGTTATATACCATACGAATGGTACAACTAAAGAAATAGGTACCTATAAATATGGAACTAAAGTAGGAGAATGGAAATCATGGGACGAAAAAGGGAATGTTACTGGAATAGTTAGTTTTAACCAAAAAGGAGAAAGAAACGGTACTTGGGTCATTTGGGATGAAAACGGAACCAAAAGAGCTCAAATGGAATATACTAATGGAAAAAGATCTGGAGTTTGGAAAACTTGGACTGAAGATGGAAAATTAGCAGAAGAGAAAAGTTACAATTAGACTATACACATACACAATATTTAAAAGACTAGCGATGCTAGTCTTTTTTTTTGCTCTATATTTTACACTCTACATAAGAACTACCTTCATTATCCCTTTGTATTAAAGAAGGACGACCTCTTAACTCTACTTTTCATAACATTAACTTAACGAAGTTGTAATATTTTGTTAACCGTGACTTTACGTACAGGTAATGATTTCAATCTTTCTTTGCATCAGAAATAATCAACAAGAGTTATTTCTTATTGAATTTAAAAAAGAAACGAATAAAAATAATTATTAAAAAACTAAAAATGAAATTTGTAAACTTATCTAAAATCGGAATTCTAACTCTAGTAGTTGGAACTATTACATTAGGGTCTTGTAAGAAAAAAGGATGTACAGACCCTTTAGCAAACAACTACAACGAAAAAGCAAAAAAAGATGACGGATCTTGCACATTTGATGAAATTGTTATTGAAACTGAAGAAAGAGTAAGCGGAACCATTACAACCAGTACAACGTGGACATCAGACATGGTCTACATACTTGACGGAAAAGTTGTTGTAGATGGTGGTGCAACACTAACTATTGAAGCAGGAACAATTATTAAAGGAGAAGAAGGAGCAGGAACAAATGCTTCTGCCTTAATCATCGCAAGAGGAGCAAAAATTAACGCTGTTGGGACAGCAGTTTCTCCAATTATATTCACATCTACGTTAGACAATATTGAGATTGGTCAAACAAGCGGAACCAACTTAGATGAAAATGACAGAGGAAAATGGGGTGGATTAATTATTTTAGGTAATGCTAAAGTATCGACTGCAGATGGTGATACTGAAGGGCAAATTGAAGGGATTCCAGCAACTGAAACTTACGGTACTTATGGTGGATCAAATGACGCTGATAATTCTGGTTCTCTTTCATATGTGTCTATTAGACATGGTGGAGCTCTTATTGGAGCAGGAAACGAAATTAACGGCTTAACTCTTGGTGGAGTTGGAACTGGAACTACAATTAGCAATATAGAAGTATTAGGAAATGTAGATGACGGTATTGAATTTTTTGGAGGATCTGTAAACGTAAGTAATATTGTTATTTCTTACCAAGGAGATGATGGTATTGATATCGATCAAAACTATTCTGGAACAGTAAACAACTTTATGGTTGTGCATGGTGTTGATACGGATGAAGCTTTGGAAATTGACGGACCAGAAGGAGCAACTTATACAACTGGATTATTTACACTTTCAAACGGAACAATTAAATCTGCTGATGGAATTGGATCTGGATCAGATATGAAATCTGGAGCACAAGGGAATTTAATTAACATTTCATGGGAAGGTTATGCTAGCAACTCAATAAAATTTAGAGCAAGTTTCTCAGATACGACTCTTTGTACTGACAAAGTAGATGCATATTTAAACTTAACAACTGGCGCTTTAAATGTAACTACATGTGACGTTGTTGGAGGTGCAATTGCTGATCAGGTTGATGTTTATACTAAATCATATGTTGATTCAGGAAACGACATTTGTACTGCCCCTCTTGAAGCTACGGCAGAATCTACAGTAGGAGTAACAATAGTTGGTTCAGCTACAGTAGGTGCAACAGCCTCTTCTTTTTCTTGGACATGGTCTTCTATCAATGGAAAACTCTAATAAGAATAATAAATACTAACCTATCATCTGCCTTCCTATTTATAGGAAGGCTTTTGTGGTTTACAAACAATAAACAAATGATTAAAAATTTTGCAATCGCAATTATCGCTACTTTATTTTCAGTGAACGCCCTTGGACAACAAGGAGCTTTAAAAGGGCAAATATTCGATGAAGAAGGGGAAATGGTTCCATTTGCTAATATTTATTGGGAAAACCATATCAACACAAGAACAACATCGGATTTTGATGGAAATTTTACTTTGAAGTTGGACCCTGGAACCTATGTAATAATATTTTCGTTTGTTTCTTATGCTGATCATAAAGAAGAAATAACAATAGAAGCAGGAGAAACGGTAACAAAAAAAATAATATTTAGCTCATCTCCAGATGTTCTTCAGGCAGTTGAAGTAGTTGCAGAAGCAGCAACAGCAAAAACAACTGCTGCATTTGATCGAGAAAAAATGAATACTGGAAACATGATAGATGGAACTTCTTCTGAACAAATGCAAAAAACAGGAGATAGTGATGTGGGACAAGTGATGAAAAGAGTTACAGGAGTTTCCGTAGTTGACGGCAAACATGTCTATGTAAGAGGATTAGGAGATAGATATACCAAAACCATATTAAATGGCATGGAAATCCCTGGATTAGACCCAGATAAGAACTCCGTTCAAATGGACATTTTCCCTACCAATTTAATTGATAACATTATTGTTTACAAAACATTCAGCCCTAACCTCCAAGGTGATTTTACAGGTGGTATGATTGATATTCAAACAAAAGACTTTCCTACTAAAAAAATTCTGGTTGCAAAACTTGGAGCAAGCTACAACACACAAACTACATTTAATAAAAATTTCTTTTTATATGAAGGAGGAAAAACAGATTTTTTAGGAATTGACGATGGAAGTAGAGCCCTACCAATTAGATCTACAGACGAGTTTCCTGACCCAACGCTTGGAGATTCTAAATTAACCGACTTAACATCGGCCTTCGGAAAAACAATGGCAACAAAAAACCAAAACAACTTCCTAAATCAAAACTATGCTTTTGGTATTGGTAACCAATTCAACTTCGATAGCCTTAACCTTGATTATGGAATTAATTTCTTTTTGAACTACCGAAGTAATTATAATTTTTATGAAAATGCTCAATTCATCAACGACTATCAACGTGAAGGTGATTCTAGCATTTACGATTTAAAGCATTGGAAATCTACTAAAGGTACTTTGGCAGAACAAGATGTTATATGGTCTGCTATGTTAGGACAGGCGCTAAAAATTAACAATAGACACAAAATTTCATTAACCATATTCCATACACAGAATGGAAATTCAAAGGCCTCCCAAGCTACTGAAACAATTTTTGATGGCAACGATGCGACATTAATAAAGGAGAATTTACAATACCAGCAACGATCAGTAACAAATATAAAACTGAGTGGAAAACACACTTTGGATTCATTACGTAAATGGAAAATGAACTGGAAGATTTCTCCTACCTTATCAAGTATCCAAGATCCCGATACTCGATCTACCGTTTTCGAAGAACTAGAAGGTGCTTATTATTTCAATGTTGCTGTAGGTGCTGGAATTAGAAGAATATTCAGATCTCTTAATGAGACAAACCTAAGTGGAAAGTTAGATTTTGAATACTCTTTTATGCAATGGGACTCATTAGAGTCAAAACTATCCTTTGGAGTATTGGAAACTGCAAAACAACGTAATTACGAAGTATTACAATACCAATTCGATTTAGAAAACATATCAGAAATACCAAATGATCCAAATTGGTTTTTTCAAGATGAAAACATTTGGACACCAGAATCCGATACTGGAACTTACGGAATTGGAGCAAAAGAGTTGACTAACTCATACATCGGTAGACAAAATGTTCTAGGTGCTTATGTAATGAATGAATTACCTATTTCAAAAAAGTTGAAAACCATTTATGGATTACGTATGGAAACTGTCCAAAACTACTACACAGGACAAAACAACCAAGGATCAGTTGTTTACACAGATTCTCTTGTTTTAAATGAGATGGATTTTCTACCCGCTGTTAATTTTGTTTATGCCATGAAAAAATCGCAAAAAACAAACATGAACCTAAGAGGTTCTTTTAGTAAAACAATAGCCCGACCTTCTTTTAAAGAAATTTCTATTGCACAGATTTATGATCCTTTATTAGGAACTACCTATAACGGAAACATTAACCTAAAAGAAACAAACATTACAAACCTCGATTTAAGATGGGAAAATTTCTTCGGGAGAACCGAAGTAATTTCATTTAGTGGTTTTTATAAAAAGTTTATTAACCCAATTGAAATCGTTTTTTTACCTAATAGCCCTACAAACGTGCAACCAATAAACGCTGGTGAGTCAGAAATTTTTGGAGGTGAATTTGAATTACGTAAAAGAATTGGTTTCAACGACACAACTGTAAGGGCACAAGCAAATAAACTATCTATTGGATTTAACTTCACCTACGTTCAATCTCGAGTTGACATGAAGCAAGTTATGCTTCAAAAAGGATTGGACACCATAACAGAATTCGATTATAGAAGCTCAGTTGCAAGAGATGGTCAAACTGTTTCTCAATACAGAACTATGTCAGGGCAATCACCTTACATTGTAAATACGTTTATCAACTACACACAAGATTCTATTGGACTTGACATTAACTTAAGCTACAACGTTCAAGGAAAAAGATTATCAATTATTGGAATAGGAAATATTCCTGATGTAATTGAGCAACCTTTTCACAGCTTGAACTTTAAAGCTTCAAAGAAATTTGGAAAGGAAAAGCAGTGGAAAGTCAGTTTGAGAGCTCAAAACATATTAGACTCAAAAAAACAACGCTTCTTTGAATCATATAATACAGATACCCAGATTTACGATTACTATTCTAGAGGCAGAACATTTAGCGCTTCAATAGGGTTTTCACTTTAATAAAAAAGCCCTAAGTGAAATTCACTAAGGGCTTTTTTATCTTTGAAATATTTTCTAAAAATGAAGATCAAATTGTAAGCGATACATTAAACCACTATCACTACTTCCTTCAGTAGTTAAATAACTTACATCTGACTGCACTTTCAATTTATGTCCAACTACGTATTTTGAAACCCCAAAAGTATACTGTGTATGAGAATCTTTTCCAGTAGTTGCGTTTGGATTAATTTGCGTATACCTACCAGCAACTTCCCAATTATTTTTCATTACATATCCTAATTGAACATTCATTCCATTTCCCGTATAATATGCTACAGTTGTTGTATCTCCAAAAGCTACAACTTCTTGCAATTCCTGGTCTGAAGATCTATCTGCATATTCTGCCATTATTGAGAAACCTTTATATTTGAACATCGCATCAACAAAAATGGTACTAATGTTTGCCATAAAATAACCTTCATTTCCCCACTTATCTGTGTATTGCAAATAACTACCTTGATTACTCCTATCTTTTACCGCCCTATCGTTATAATCGTATGTCGCTGCAATAGACAATTTTGGCTTGTCTTCTCTTTTGGTATCGCCACCTGTATAATCCCCTTTACTTTTAAATTTACCAAAAGGTAAAAACTCAATTCTACCAGTCCATTGGTAGCCACCTAAATTTTCTTGAACCAAGTTCCTTCCTTCACCTTGAGCACATGAAATCATTTCTCGAATCACAAAATTCTCTCCTATTGTATGATGGTTCCTTAACTGAAACCCCATATCTCTGTCAATATTGAATCGCTTATTCAAATAAGACCGATCTACAAATTGCAAATTAGCAGAAGACACAACACGTTCTCTATTTCCAGGTAACTTGGTCTGCCCACCCCAAAGCGTTAAATTTTTATAAAAATTCCATTTTATAACTGCATCTAAAATCATTTTTGGAGCCATGTTGTTTCTTGAGTCGACTTTACCTAAATCTTTATTCGATAATCCTAATTCTATTTTATATTGAATTTTAGGACTATGAACAAATCCTCCAAACTTTAAACGAGCTCGTCTTATTAAAAACTCAGAACTTCCAGAACCAATCCCGGTAGAATCATTTACATTCCACTCACCTATATATAGTGACTGAAACCTAGCAGCAAATTTCATACTCCAAGAACTATCCTCAGCGATTACATTGTATAAGCCTTTTCCAAATTTTGTATTTATCTTTTCTTGTGAAAATGTATTAAATATTAGCAAGAATAACGCACTTAATAAACCTAATTTCTTCATTACCTGTTTGTTTGATTTTAATTTTTACGCTGCAAATATCTAATCAATTAACATATACTTTACATTCATAACACATACTTAAAGAAAACTTAACATTAGAACCCAATGTTAACAATTGCTTAACATTGGAAATGTGAATTTTACAATGGCTTGAAATATTTTCGCACTCTAAACCAATTTATAAACAATAAAAATGTCAAAAGGAATTAACTTATTTATTGCAGTACAGCTACTATTTACTGCTATCGCCTTTGGTAATCAAGAACCAATTAATAGTGACTCTTCCCTATTAGATACTATTCAAGTAATAGAGACAGAAATAGTAGAACAACCTGTAGAACCTATTGAGATAACTCCTGAAGTTTTTCATAATGTAGCTGCTAAACCAGGTCCTGAAAGTGCAAAGTTTACATGGGCATTGGAATATGACAAAGTAAGTTATTTAAAAGACAATGGATATACAATCTCTATTAAGTATATAACCGCTATTGGTGAAAAACAATACAAAGCTAAAATGGAAGGTGTTCATTGGACACAGATTGATGATATTGACTTAAACAAAACTTCTTTTAGTGCTGAGAACTTAAGTGGAGGAGATAAACATGTATTTAAAGTTGGATTAACAAAAGACGGAGAAACTGTTTGGAGCGATAAAGCCAAATTCAAAACAAAAAGAGGTTGGGGAATCTTTAGACTTTTAGTATTAATTGGGGCATTAGGTATGTTTATTTTCGGAATGAAAATAATGAGTGAAGGACTTCAGCAAGCAGCTGGATCAAGATTAAGAGGTCTATTGGGATCTATTACTGGAAACAGAGTTTCTGGAGTATTAACAGGCTTTGGAATTACATCAATCGTACAATCTTCATCAGTTACAACTGTGATGACTGTTAGTTTCGTAAATGCTGGCTTACTAACTCTAAGGCAATCTGCTGGTGTTATGATGGGTGCAAACATTGGTACTACAATAACAGCATGGCTTATTTTAATATTTGGTTTTAAAGTAAGCATCGGTTCGTATGCTCTTGTATTAATTGCGGTTGGTGCACCATTTTTATTTTTTGGTAAAAAGAACATGAAATATTGGGGAACAGCAATAGTTGGTTTCGCATTATTATTTATGGGATTAGGAGAATTAAAAGGAGCTGTTCCTTCATTAGATGCTGACTCTGCACTAGTACAGTTTTTCGTGAATTATAAAGACGCTGGATTTTTTGCAACATTAATGTTTGTTGGTCTAGGAACCTTAGTAACTATAATTGTACAATCCTCCTCAGCGGCTATGGCTCTGACGATGACAATGGTTGCAGGTGGTATTATCCCATTTGAAGTTGCTGCAGCAATGATTTTAGGTGAGAATATTGGAACAACTATAACAGCTGAACTTGCCTCCCTTATTGGAAATGTTCATGCCAAAAGATCTGCACGGATTCACTCCCTATTTAATATAGTCGGTGTTACATGGGCAGTAATTATGTTCCCCTTTATACTTGATGCTATTGGATCCGTAATGGGTAGTATGGGCTGGGGAAATCCTTTAGATGCAACGGATGGTCAAGCTTCGAATCTTGGTTTAGCAATTTTCCACTCTTCCTTTAATTTTTTAAATGTAATTCTGTTAATTGGATTTGTTCCTAAACTTGTTTCATTGGCAGAAAAAACGGTTAAATCAAAAGGGGAAGCAGATGAAGAATTCAAGCTTGACTTTATAGACGGTCCTCTTGGTTCAACCGCTGAGCTATGTTTAATGGAAGCACAAAAAGAAGTATCTAAATTCGGGAGCGTTACATCTCGCATGAATCATTTTGCTGATACGCTTACCAATTCTTCAGACCCAAAGGAGAAAAACAAAATGCTAACAAAAATGGAGAAATACGAAGAAATAACAGATCGTGTTGAAGTTGAGGTAGCAACTTATTTGGGGAAAACAGCAACTTTAGAAATGAGCGACGAAGGTTCTATGCAAATGAGGGCTATGTTAAGCATCACAAATGACCTTGAAAGAATAGGAGATATTTATTTCCAAATGGGGAAAGCATTTGAAAAGAAAGATGATAAAAAACGTTATTTCACTCCAGAACAAAGAGCAGGTTTGAACGATCTTAATAAAAAAGTAACTCAAGCTTTCAATATCATGATTCAAAACTTGGATTCTGAATATGGTACAATATCGATGGAAGATGCTAGAGAAAAAGAAAGAGAAATAAACCAATTAAGAACTAGCCTAAAGAAAGAACATCACACTTCAATGAAAAGCCCTGAATATAATATGCAGAGTGCTATGATTTACAGTGATTTATTTTCTTCATATGAAAAGGTTGGTGATCACATCATTAATGTTTCTGAAGCAGTGGCTGGAGAAATCTAAAAATTAAATAATTAGTTAAACAAAAAAGAGGTTGCATTAATTTGCAACCTCTTTTTTGTTGGATAGCACTTACTCCCGACATTTACGTCATTGCGAAAAATTTTACACAGTACAATTTTGTGGCAATCTCTTCCCACAATGGGACTGCCACGAAAATTTCATTTTCTCGTAGTGACGCATATCAATTCCCCTCCCACTCTTTATAAAATTGCTTCAAAAACCCCTCCATATATCCATGACGTTCTTCCGCTATTCCTTTACCTGTTTGCGTTTGAATTCTATCTTTTAGTAATAGTAATTTCTCGTAAAAGTGATTAATCGTATGCCCTTTGTCATTTTTATATGCATTAAAATCATCATGCATAACTGGTGGCTGTTCAGGGTGGTACAACAACCTTTCTTTATTTCCTCCATAAGCAAATGCCCTCGCTATTCCAATAGCTCCAATAGCATCCAAACGATCTGCATCTTGGACTACCATTCCTTCTAAAGAAGTTGGAGTTGTTTCAACATTTGCTCCTTTATAGGATACGTTTGCAACTATATCTAAAACTTGTTTTTTAACTTCAGTTGCAACTCCAACCTTTTCCAATATTTCACTTATTAACCTTTCTTGAGCATCTTCCTCTTTGTGAAATTTATGGTCTCCAACATCATGTAATAAAGCAGACAATTCAACTAAAAAGACATTAGCTTCCTCCTTAGCAGCAATTGTTTTAGCTGTATTGACAACACGCAGAATATGCCACCAATCGTGTCCGGTTCCTTCTCCCTCAAATTGATTTTGAATTTCAATTCTAACTTTCTCCAATATTTCTTTCTCATTTTGCATTTAACAATATTATAAGTTTTTTCGATATTCCTTTTCCAAATCAAAGAAATTAACCGATATTCGCGCCCTGATAAACGAAATCACGTGATGGTTTCATATAATTAACCGGGTTGAACACCCTTATAAAACAATTAAACTATGGCAACTAAATTAAGATTGCAAAGACACGGAAGAAAAGGAAAACCTTTTTTCCACCTAGTAGCAGCTGACGAAAGAGCGAAAAGAGATGGTAGATTCATCGAAAAGTTAGGAACTTACAATCCAAACACAAACCCTGCTACAATCGAAATAGATTTTGAAAAGACTTTAGACTGGGTAATGAAAGGTGCTCAACCTACTGACACTGTTAGAGCATTATTATCTTACAAAGGTGTAATGTACAAAAAACACTTATTAGGTGGTGTTGCTAAAGGAGCTTTCACTGAAGCTGAAGCTGACAAGAAATTTGCTGCTTGGTTAGATGAAAAAGCTGGTAAAATACAAGGTAAAGCTGATCAATTAGCAAAAGACGCAAATGCTGATGCTGCTAAAAGATTTGCTGCTGAAAAGCTTAAAAATGAACAAACTGCTGCTGCAGTAGCTGCAAAAAACACTCCTCCTGTTGAAGAAGCACCAGTAGCGGAAGAAGCATCAGAAGAAGTAGCTGCTGAAACAACAGAAGAAGCTCCAGTTGCAGAAGTTGCTACAGAGGAAGCACCTGTTGAAGAAGCTAAAACAGAAGAGGCTCCTGCTGAAGAAGCTAAAGAAGAAGAAAAAGGAGAATAATTTCTTTCTAAATAAATTTTAAAAAGGCTATCCTCATCGGATAGCCTTTTTTATTTTTGTCAAATATGAAAAAAGAGGATTGTTTTGAATTAGGAATCATCTCCAAACTCTATAGTTTTAAAGGAGAAGTCATTCTTTTTATTGATAGTGATGAGCCTGAAAAATACTATGATATTGATTCATTGTTTTTAGAAATCAACAAGCAACTAATTCCGTTTTTTGTTACCAAATCCCAGGTAAATAAAGCAAAGGAATTAAGAGTACGTTTCGACGGAGTAGATACTGAAGAGCAAGCAAAAAAAATTCTAAAAAAGAAAGTTTACCTGCCGGTAGAGGTACTACCAGAACTAGACGACAAGCACTTCTACTATCACGAAATTGAAGGCTTCGAACTAGTAGACTCTGAAAAAGGAAGTGTAGGGAAAATCATAACAATTATTGAAAACCCAGGTAACCCATTAATAGAAATTGATATTAAGGGAACTGAAGCTCTTATTCCATTAAACGACCATACATTCCTAAAAGTTGATAGAGAAAAGAAACAGTTTTTTGTCAATATTCCAGAAGGCTTACTAGATATTTATATTTAATTCTACATGTTTCGCTTCAAACAATTTGCAATCCGGCAAGAAAATGCTGCTATGAAAGTCGGCACAGATGGGGCATTGCTTGGTGCTTGGTCTGATGTTAGTAACGCGAAAAATATTTTGGATATAGGAACAGGAACAGCAATCATTGCCATGATGGTTGCTCAAAGAAATAAGAATGCTAAAATTACGGCAATTGAAATAGATGAAAAAGCAATAATCGACGCCAACTTCAATGTATCAAATTGCCCTTGGACTGATAGAATAGATATCATTCAATCTTCTCTTCAGAATTTCAATTCGTCCGCAAAATTTGACTCAATCATTTCTAATCCTCCTTTTTTTGAAAACAGTCTAAAATCTAATTCAGGAGAAAAAATAAAGGCTAGACACACGGACTCGTTACACTATTCTGACATCCTAGATTTTTCATCAAAACAGTTAAATGAGAATGGAATTCTACATTTGATTCTACCTGTAGAAAATGCTAAAAAGTGTATTGATTCTGCTAAAGAAAAAGGATTGTATTTAAAAAGAGTTTGTACTGTCAAGCCCGTTCCTCATAAAGATGCACATCGCCTTGTTTTTGAATTAAGTAAAATAAAAAGTACCCCCATTACTGAATCTCTAATTATTGAAACAGGAAAAAGGCATGATTATAGCCAAGATTATATTGCACTAACCAAAGCGTTTTATACAATAATGTAATCTATAATTATTAATACCTTTACAGAAACCTAAAACCAATGACCAAAGTACTTTCCAATATTCTTTTCGTGTATATTGGAATTTTCTTATTCCATAATTCTGTTTTTGGTAGTGAATACACCAACCTTAAACAAGCATTAAAAAACCCAAAGGATGTTACCATTTTAAAACTAGATATCCATGGTATTGCAAAAAAGTATCAAAGCAAAATCTTTCCTCTTGGAATTGGAAAAATGTCAAACCTCGAAAGAATAGAAATTAACACCACTACTTTTACTGGGTTCCCTAAGGAAATTTCGAATTGCAAAAATTTGAAATCGATTGTCCTAATGGGAAATTTTGAATTTCCGAAGGAAATAGCATTATTGGAATTGGATTCTATTAAATGGAATATTTCAAAAGAAAAATTAGAAACTATACCTAAAGAGGTTTATACTATCTTAAGCTTAAAGTTCTTGAGTATTACACATCAAAACATAAAAGAAATTTCAAGAGATTTCAACCAATTAAAACATCTTAAGCACTTAGACCTTTCAGATAATAAAATTGAATTGATAGAGGATAATTTTGGAGACATTCCAAACTTAGAAATTCTCCTCCTTCAAAATAATCAAATCAAAGGCTTTCCGAGTGGAGTAAAAAAAACAAAGAATATAAAAGAGATTAATCTTAATAATAATCTTTTGAATTCATTACCGGCATTTTTATTTTACTTTCCTCAATTATCGAATTTTCAATACAAAAACAACCCAATTTCTCCTGAAAGTTTATTAAGTATTGCCAAAGAAGAAGCCCAGAATCTTCATATCTTCTGCAGTGTTGATGGTGAAAAAAACACCAATATAAAAGAGATAGTTGAAAATCCTTCAAATATTATAATGCTATCCATACATGGAAAGAAAAATGCGGAAATTTTTATGCAAAACGCAGATAAATTCTATTCACTTGTTTACTTGGAAATTTCAGGAGATGTTAATTTTACTTATGAAATAGAAAACCTTATTAAGGTTGCAAGACTTAGAAAAATGGTATACAATCCTTTAAATGGGAAAATACCGGCTGGGTTTTCCAAGGTTGTGCAAATTGAATCATTTGAAGCTAACCTTGGTGAATTTTCAAAAGTAATGCCGCGGGTTTTATTCGAAATGACCCAATTAAAAGAATTAAGTTTTTCTGCTTATAATCTAGAAACTATTCCTTCTAATATTTCAAAGCTTACAAATTTAGAGTCGTTAACAATCAACGGAAATTTTAAAACAATTCCAGAATCAATTGACTCTTTAAAATTGCTGAAGTCAATAAATATTGAAAGTCAATTTACTCAGCTTAATCGTTAGCCTTTAGTAAATAAAAAAGCACCTATAATTACTGTTTTTACACCTATCGTATTCATACACTTAACAAAGTACTATTTACCAAATTAGAAGGAATGGTATTTGTGGTAATTTTATGACATTAAAACTCATAAATAACCATTATCTTTGTATACTATGAAATCTCCATTTTCTAAATTCAGTATGATTAAACTCCCAAAGCACAAACGCTTTGAGTTTACTCCACGTGTATTTGATGAGGATAAAGAACGTCTTGAAAAAAGGAAAAAAGATATTGCTAATGAATTGGGTATTTCAAAGGATGACTCTAGTAAAGAGAGAGAAATAAACTTCAGAGCAAACATGCAACACAAAGGCATCTCAACTTTTAGAAGTAATGCCACTTTATTTTCAAACCTACGATTACTTGTCATTTTAGGAGCTTTGTTGATTGGATTTTATTTCATATTCAACAACATTGATGATATGATAGCTAGTCTTACCAAATAAATACTGGAAGAATATTAAATGTCTGATATAATCCAATTATTACCCGATCACGTAGCCAATCAAATTGCGGCTGGAGAAGTTGTTCAAAGACCTGCATCTGCTGTGAAAGAACTATTAGAAAATGCTGTCGATGCAGGAAGTACGAAAATCGATTTGATTATTAAAGATGCTGGTAAAACATTAATTCAAGTTGTAGATAACGGTTGTGGAATGACTGAAACAGATGCTCGAATGAGTTTTGAAAAACATGCCACATCCAAAATTAAAAATGCTGACGATCTATTTGCGATTAAAACAAAAGGGTTTAGAGGCGAAGCTCTTGCGTCAATGGCTGCAATTGCTCATGTTGAATTAAAAACGAAAATAGTTGACATTGACCTTGGTTCTCAAATAATTATTGAAGGAAGTCAAATTGTTAGTCAAGAACCTGTTAGTTGTAACAACGGGACAAGCCTCTCTATTAAAAACTTATTTTTCAATGTTCCAGCTAGAAGAAATTTCCTAAAGTCGAATGCAGTTGAAACAAGGCATATTATCGATGAATTTGAAAGAGTTGCACTCACTCATCCAGACATTCACTTTACAATGAATCACAACGGAAATGAGGTATTCAACCTTGCTTCCACTGGAATACGTCAACGGGTTGTCAACATTCTTGGAAAAAAATACAATGATAGATTGGTGCCGCTTGAAGAGAATACCAATATTGTTAACGTTTCAGGTTATATCGTTAAGCCTGAATTTTCAAAAAGAACTAGAGGAGAGCAGTTTTTCTTTGTCAATAATCGTTTTATCAAAAGCACCTACCTCAATCATGCTGTAACTTCTGCATATAGAGAGCTTATCGCAAAAGACCAGTTCCCTTCCTATTTCATTTATTTGGAAGTAGAACCAAACACAATTGATATAAATATTCATCCTACTAAAACCGAAATTAAGTTTGAAGATGAAAAATCGATTTATGCAATAATTAACTCAGCCGTAAAAAATTCTTTGGGGAAATACAACATTGCTCCATCTTTAGATTTTAATCAAGAGACCTCTTTTAATGTACCCCCTTTACAAAAAGGCCAAACAGTTGTTCCTCCAACAATTAAAATAAACCCTAGTTTCAACCCATTTGAAACAGACAAAAGAAGCTCCAGTTCCTCTTTTAAGAAAAGTACTATTTCTCAACAACAATTAAGTGCAAACTTGAGTTTCCTAGATCAAAACGAGTCACAAAATGTTAAAAGTGCTGACAATATTACCGACAATGCCAATTTGGAACAAAATTGGTCAGGCTTAGTAGATGCTGAAACAGAAATAAAAACGTATCAATTACATCGTAAATTTATATTGACGCAAATTGGTTCAGGATTATTAATAATTAATCAGCAAAGGGCACATCAACAAATTTTGTTTGAGCAGTTTATTTTTGAATTAAACAGAAATACTGCAGAGACGCAAAAACTGATGTTTCCAAAAACAATAGAATTAAACAACAGTGACTTTGAATTGATAAGAGAGGTGCTTGATGAAATAAAAAATATTGGATTTGATATTGAAGTTTTTGGTAAAAATACTTTGGCTATTAATGGATTACCTATTGGTGTGGAAGAAGCCAATTGCGAAAAATTAATTGAAGAATTTGTTGAACAAATAAAAAACAACGCCAACGAAATTACGGCTAAAAACAAGACAGCTTTAGCGATGTCATTAGCAAGAAGTGCCTCTATCAAAAATGGGCGTAAATTAACCTTTGAGGAAATGAATACATTAGTTGACCAACTATTTGCTTGTGACACACCGTATCTTTCTCCAAATGGGAAACCAATTATGATAAAAATAAACGAGGAAGAATTAGACCAACGATTTGATAAGAAATAATGTTACAAAACCTATTTAGAAATATACCTCCTGTGGTTAAGAATTTACTAATTCTTAATATACTGTTTTTTGTAGCGCAATTTGCTGTTCCAGAATTCATGGAAAAATTAGCTCTTTTTCCGATTGTATCGGAAGAGTTTAAACCTTGGCAATTGGCTACTCATTTCTTCATGCATAGTCAATATGACTTACTACACATCCTATTTAACATGCTATTGCTCGTCTTTTTTGGGGCGAAATTAGAATTACAATGGGGAGCGAAAAGATTTCTAACCTTCTATCTTGCTACGGCTATGGGATCTGCTGCATTACACCTTCTAGTCGGTTATTTACGAATTCAAAATATTGAAACCAGCTTATCCTCTGAAGATTATCAATTGTTTTGGGCAGAAGCCAATAATGCTTGGGCACAAGGGAAAAACTTTATAGACCCAACTCTGTACAAACTAAATATCATGTACCATACCCCAGTACTCGGTGCTTCAGGTGCTATTTTTGGTATACTGGCAGCTTATGCATACTACTTCCCTAACACCATGATTTACATTTACATGTTATTTCCAGTAAAAGCAAAATGGTTAATTGGACTTTATACGGTACGTGAAATCTACTTAGGATTTGCAAATACGGAAGGAGATAATGTTGCTCATTTTGCCCATTTAGGAGGTGCTTTAGTGGGCATTATTTTGGTCTTAATATGGCAACGGAATAAAAAACAGTTCTATTAATGGCTAGTATAATTGACAATTTAAAATATCAGTTTAAAGCTGGAGGAATGTATATCAAGTTGATATTCATTAATGTTATCGTTTTTTCAATTTTTGGACTTTTAGCTGGTTTAGCTGCGCTAATGCAATGGAATGATCTTTTAATTGTAACTCCAAGACATTTTTATTTCATTGCAGAAAGTTGGTTTTCGTTCTCAACAGATCCTTCTGTCTTCATTCAACAACCTTGGAGAATACTTACCTACATGTTTATGCATGGTGACTTTATGCATCTTTTTATGAACATGCTCATATTCTTCTTTATGGGTAAAATGTTAGAACAATACCTTGGATCGAAAAAAACATTGAGTATTTATATCATTGGAGGAATCGTTGGAGCGCTTATTTATCTTGTAGCGCACAACGTTTTCCCATTACTACACATAAATGGACATATCCCTATGGTTGGTGCATCTGCATCGGTCATGGCAGTATTAGCTGCCTTGGCTACTTATGCACCAAACGTTGAAGTTTATGTATTTGGTGTTTTAAAAGTGAAATTATACATCATAGCAATACTTTATGGGTTAATCGACTTAATGAGCTTAGGTTCCGCTGACGGAATTGCTCATTTCGCTCATATTGGAGGCGCCTTTTGGGGCTTTATGTACATCACACAATTTAAGAAAGGAAAAGACTGGGCTATTTGGTTTGATAAATTAATGGTTCGAATTGTCGGTATCTTTAAAAAATCACCTAAAATTAGAGTAGCACACTCTAAATACAGAAAAAAGGGTAAGTCAAAAAAAGCCTCTCCTAAAAAAACACCTCCAAGAGACGACCTTGAATACAACAGTCATAAACTAAATAAACAAGCTCAGCTTGACGCCATACTTGATAAAATTAAAGTAGGTGGTTACGAGTGTTTATCAGCCGAAGAAAAAAGATTTTTATCTGAGTTCTAACAACTTCCATCATCGGAAAAACCAAACCATATCAAAATTTAAATCGCCTCGGAAAGTTTCTTTTGATTACCAATGTCATTTGTTCTCTTCTCTTAGTATTTGCCTATTTATCATTTTACATAAATCCTGAATACACTACTTTTTTCTCTTTTATAGGGTTAGGCTTTCCATTTGCCTTGTTTACAAACATTTTTTTCTTTATTTATTGGCTTTATAAAAGAAACAAATACTTCTTTATTTCTTTACTTACTTTAATTGCAGGATTCTACCATACAAGTCGTTTTGTACAATTTACTTTATGGAGTTCAGATGCACCTGAGAATACAACCTCTTTAAAAATAATGAGCTATAACGTAAGGTTATTTGACTTATATAATTGGACTAAAAATGAAAAAACGAGGGACCAAATTCTTACATTTTTAAAAGAGGAAGATTCGGATATAATTTGTTTTCAAGAGTATTATTATACAACCGGAAATCATTTTGACACGCGAGATACATTAATTCAATTACTTGACTCGAAACACTATTTTGAACACTTCACAACGAAAGTAAAAGAGTCGAAAAAGAATAATAATTACTCAAACTTTGGATCTGCTATTTACTCTAAATTTCCAATTATCAATTCAGGTGTAGTTAATTTTGAAAATGACCATACAAATAATTGTATTTATGTAGATCTACAAAGAGAAGAAGATACGATTAGAGTGTTTAATGCACATTTAGGTTCTATTCGTTTTCAATCAGAAGACTATGATTACATCGGAGGAAAAGGAAATCCAATCAAAGAAGGACAAAAACCTGCCGAACAAAAAATATTAGGACGGCTAGCAATTGGTTTCAAAAAAAGGGTTTCACAAAGCAACACAGTTCTTAAAGAAATTGAAAACTCACCTTATCCGGTTATCGTTTGCACAGATATGAACGACACACCTATCTCCTATTCTTACAGCCAATTTTCCTCTGTATTAAACGATGCATTTACAATTAGTGGAAGTGGTATTGGAGGTACATACATCGGGAACTATCCTTTTTTACGGATCGATTATATTTGGTACGACGATTATTTTAACTCATGTAATTTTGTAACACACCAGCAAGAATTAAGTGATCACAAAGCAGTTAGCTGTACTGTTTATAATTAATGTTCGTTTATCTGTTGGTATAAGCGGACGTTTTAATGCCGCTTATACATTGTTCGCAAACTGTTTTACTCTTTTATTAATCGAATAATAGCCTTTTTATCACCTGCCTGAATTGAAATGATATAAACTCCAGCTGGTTCTTCTAAAGAAAGATTTAGAATTTGTGATTGAGATATGGTCTTTGAATCTATCAATTTTCCTGAAATATCAATAATTGAAATCTGTGAGTTTTCATAAATAAATCCAAGATCTACAGAGAAGTTCCCATTGGTTGGATTAGGGTAGACTACGAGCATATCTCCAAAGCTATTTTCAAGAATACCTACAGAGGTAATCGCGACACAAGCAGTTGTGTCAATACATCCATTTTCAGTTAATTCAATAGCATAATTACCATTGGTTGTAGCTGAAAAGGATTGATTTGTTTCACCAGTTATAATACCGTTATTATTATCACAATCTAACCATTGATAGGTTGCTCCCGAATTATTAGCAGAAATAGTTATTCCAGAAGTTATTGTTGTCAGATCTGAAACATTGTTTATTGTCAAAGCAAGTGTTACCAATGAATCACCACCATTTGCAGCTCCACTAATAATATTGTAAGTTGCTATATTATTATTTGAAGTATATGTGATGTTATCAATCCATGTGTAGGACTCACATTCGGTTATTTGGTCTGTTCCTGTAGCATTGTCAATCGTTACAAGATTTCCATAAGTAAAATTTACATAATCTTCTGTACCAATGTAAGGGTCATTACCAACAACAGCCATGCTTAATTGATTTTGCAACCTGTGGTTAGAAGGTAGTATCATTTGTGTAAAGTTAGTTCCATCAAATTTGAACAGATTTCCGTAAGTAAAATTCACATAATCCTCAGTAGCAACTAATAAAGTATTCTCTACACCAATCATACTTAATTCATTTTGCAACTTATGGTTGGTGGGTAATGTAATTTGTGTAAAATTAGTTCCATCAAATTTGAACAAATTTCCGTAAGTAAAGTTTACATAATCCTCAGTAGCAATGTAAAGATCATTACCAACAGCAGCCATATCTAATTGATTTTGCAACCTGTGGTTGGTGGGTAATGTAATTTGTGTAAAATTAGTTCCATCAAATTTGAACAAATTTCCGTAAGTAAAGTTTACATAATCCTCAGTAGCAATGTAAAGATCATTACCAACAGCAGCCATATCTAATTGATTTTGCAACCTGTGGTTGGTGGGTAATGTAATTTGTGTAAAATTAGTTCCATCAAATTTGAACAGGTTTCCGTAAGTAAAGTTTACATAGTCCTCAGTAGCAATGTAAAGATCGTTGCCAACAACAGCCAGGCTTAATTGATTTTGTAACCTGTGATTGGTGGGTAATGTAATTTGGGTAAAATTAGTTCCGTCATATTTGAACAGATTTCCGTAAGTAAAATTTACATAATCCTCAGTAGCAATGTAAAGATCGTTGCCAACAACAGCCATGCTTAGTTCATTTTGTAACCTGTGGTTGGCGGGTAATGTAATTTGGGTAAAATTAGTTCCGTCATATTTGAGCAGATTCCCGTAAGTAAAGTTTACATAATCCTCTGTGGAAATGAAAAGATCATTGCCTACAGCAGCCATATCTAATTGATTTTGTAATCGATGGTTGGCAGGTAGAGGAACCACTCCAATCAATGACTGAGCTTTTGAATTAAGTGAGCATGCAATAATTCCAATGATCAAACCTAATCTTATTTTTTTCATGTTTTTTTGTTTTATATGTTGCCTAACGTTTGTATATCTTTCGTTTCAATGAGATATACACGGTGATAAACGAAGTTAGCGTTTTTTAAAGACAAAGTCAACCTCAATTTTGCCTATCTCATTAATGTAAATACCTTTGCAATGCTAAACTATCTTATCGCTGTCCCGATTTATCGGGAGAGAGGAAAGTCTGGGCAGCGCAGAGCAGTATGCTTCCTAACGGGAAGAGTTCATTCCGATAGCTATCGGAATGAATATAGAAAGTGCCGCAGAAAGTAAACAGCCTAAGTCTAACTTGTTAGAACGGTAATGGTGAAAAGGTGGGGTAAGAGCCCACCAGTATTAATGGTGACATTAATAGCTTGGTAAACCTCATACGCTGAAAAACCAAATAAACCAAGGATTTGAGACGTGTCTCAATGAAGAGCTGCTCGCTCAACTTGGAGGGTAGGTTGATTGAGCCCAATAGTGATGTTGGGCCTAGATAAATGATAAGACTTGACAGAACCCGGCTTATCGGTTTAGCTCCCATCCTGATCCCGATTTTAATCGGGACAAGATGGGGTTTTTCATATCTAATAATTATTAATTTGTAGAGCTATGGTAAGTCTTTGAAGGTCTATACGCTAATGTAAATTCTAATGCTCCTTTCCCTCCGTTAAACTCTTTTAATCCTGATGTAGTAACATCATAGCTTAACATAAAAGTTAAATCTTCATAACTCAACCCTGCTGCAATTACAAAAGCGTCTTTAACTCTGTAATACAAACCTAATTTTAAATCAATATCTTGATCATTCAAATAATATGATCCACCAGCTCCAAGCACCCAGTCATTCGCTTTCCCTTGGTTTTGAGTAAGCAATTTGACATCAACTTTTATCTCATCATTAATATCCAACTTACAACCTGCATTTAGCAGTAACCTTCTTGGCACTCTAGACGCCTCCGAACTAATTAATAAAGATTCTTTTGGAGAGGTTATATGGAACAAACTTAAACCAGCATAAGGATGATACATGTTGTTTTTATCCGTCCACTCATAATAGATTCCCATATTAAACTCAGGTAACAACTTGCTCATTCTATTGAAACTCTCATTTGATGGAAGTGCAGAATTGAATTGCCCATCATCATACTGTGACTCAAAAAGGAGATCTGAATTATTAATGTTTTTATAAATAATTCCCATTTGAAGTCCAGCCGTCAACAGGTGTTCTTCTTGTCCTGGATCAGTAATCTTATAAGAACCTGAAACCACAAGGTTAAAGGCGTTAAACACTTTGGCTCCATCATAATTGATTATATATCCACCTGCACCCCATCTTTCATTTATTGGCATGTCGTATGCCAATGCAAAAGTTGAAAAAGGTTTAGTTGCCAACGGCCTCCATTGATTTCTATATTGAGTAGCCGCTCGGTACTTATAATCTTTAAAAACACCTGTAAGCGCAGGTTGAAAAGAAGGCACAAGTGCATCAAACTGACTAAAGTGATAATCTTGTCCTGTCGTAGTAAAAGGTAATCCCAATACTAAAAATGCTAAAGCTTTATATATATTTCTCATTACCATAATTATCTAATTATTGACACAGTTCCATTGTCGTTAAACTCTACTCCACCTACTGTAACAGCTTTCACTGTATAAATATAATCTCCATTAGGTTGTGGTTTGCCTTTCCAGGTTCCATCCCAACCTTCTACTTCTGAAGTTGATTCAAAAATCAAGTTACCCCAGTTATTATATACTTTCAATTCTAGTGTTGTAAATGGACCACCTAAAACTACAAGAACATCATTTTCTCCATCTCCATTTGGTGAAAATCCAGTTGGAACAGCTGGAGGTAGCATTTGTTCATCGGTTATTGTGATAGTAACTGAGCTCGTGTCAGAACACCCATATATATTAGACACTACTTGTGAGATTATATATTCTCCTTCTGAAGAATATATATATGTTGGGTTCTGATCTGTTGAAACACCAAATCCATCACCAAAATTCCAAATCCAACTTGAAGCACCAGACGAAACATCACTAACTACAATTGTTTCATCAATTCCTGCCGAGGTTGGATTAACTCCAAACCCTGCGTTTGGTGCATCATTTACAGTAATGGTTTGAATTATTTGGTAGATACATCCTAAACTTGATTCAACATCTAGTGTGACATCGAAATTACCAACAGAACTATATATATGAATAGGATTCTGAGAAGCAGAACTATCACCATCTCCAAAGTCCCAATTCCAACTTAATATGGATCCTGCTGACACAATTGAACTGTCATAAAAATTCATGGATTGCCCAATGCAAGTTTCGATATAACCAAAATCAGCGACAAGTGGTGTAACCAAATCTACTTGTATCGAATCCAATACAGGGGTACAAATTGAAGTTCCATACGTAGTTAAATATAGCGTTATTGAACCTGCAGCAATGTCAGCAACACTTGGGACATAATTAGCGGTCATGATACTATCGTTAGGGAAAAATGCTCCTGTTCCACCTGTAGACCATGTAGCTCCAGTAGAATTAACAACAGCACCAGACATTGGTATCGAATCAATTGTTGCACAAATTTGAATATTGGTCCCTGCATTTACAGATGGAATTGGTTCAATTGTAACCATTATTGTATCTCTTCCTTGAGCACAACTTCCATGATCTGTTGAAACAAGGACTAATTCAACAAATCCATTTACAGAATCCGTTGTTCCAGGAGAATAAACAGCATTCAATACTGTATCAGCCGGAGAAAATACACCAGCTCCTAAAGTTGACCATTGTCCTTCACTTGCCCCACCTGCAACTAAACCATTTAATACTACATCTGAACTAGATGCACAAACTATTTGATCACTTGAAGCATTAACATATGCGGTACTTCCAAAAGAAATCATTACTGTATCAGTTTCTGCAGCACAACTACCATTGAATGTGGAAGTTAATACCAAAGACACATTTCCAATTGTTGTATCTGCATTACTAAAATGATATTCAGCAGTTAAAAGCGAATCGTTCGGTTGAAAAGTTCCAGAACCTAAAGTGGTCCAGACTCCAGTTGTTGACCCATTACTAACAACACCTTGCATAACTGTAAAACCAGCGGTAGAACAAACTGTTTGATCAGGACCAGCATCTACTCCAATTCCAGAAGTAATATTAATTTGCATTGAATCCATTACTGCATTACAACTTCCATTTCCTGTTGATGTAAGGTACAACATTACTGAACCAGATGCTATATCCCCTGGTGTGGCGTTATAACTTGCATTTAAATCAATGTCATTTGGAGTGAATGAACCTGCTCCTGCTGTAGTCCAAATACCACCAGTTGCTCCGCCAACACTTCCTGACAATCCAAGAACTGGGTTACTTCCACACATTGATTCATCTAATCCTGCATTAACAAATGGGGCTTGTGTGTAACTTATAACAACGAAATCTGAAGCTGTATTACAACTGTTCGTTGCTGTAAGAGTTAAACTTACAATTCCACTAATCGTATCATTTGAACTTGGTAAATAGGTTGCATTCAATGCTGTATCATTCGGGACAAATACTCCTGTACCTGTTGAAGTCCAAAGACCTTCTGATGCTCCTCCACCAATACTTCCTCCAAGTATTACGGATCCATTATTAGCACATAAACTTTGGTCGTTACCAGCGTTCACCGTTCCAGTTGGATAGATATTTATTTCAACCGTATCCGTTACAGGAACACATGTTCCAATGTTGGTCGCTTCTAATACTATTGTCACCCCTTGAGCAGTAGAATCTGCAGGACTTGCTACATAAGTCGCATTTAAATCCGTTGAATTCGGCACAAAAGTACCCGTTCCAGAAGAAGTCCAGTTACCAGTAATTGAAGCTCCAGAAACTGAACCTGCTAAAGCAATACTCAAGTTTGAAGCACATACAGTTTGATCCAATCCTGCACTAACAATTGGCTCTGCAGTTATCGTTACTGACATGTCATCAGTATCTGAATCGCAACTATTAGCAGTTAGAGTTAACGTCACACTTCCACCAGCCGCATCACCTGCGCTTGGAACATAAGTAGCATTTAATGTTGAATCATTAGGAACAAAAACACCTGTTCCTGTAGTAGTCCAAACTCCTGTAGTTGAACCACCAGAAACAACACCATTAAGATTTACACTAGCGTTATTCGCACAAACAATTACATCCAATCCAGCATCAGAAATTCCTGCAGGTAGGATTGAAACCGTCATATCATCCGTAATTGGAAGGCATGTTCCATTATTCGTTGATTGAAGTGTCAACACAACACTTCCCGCTAAAGAATCAGCAGTACTAGCAACATATGTTGCATTTAATGTGGTGTTGTTTGGAACAAATATTCCAGAACCTGATGTACTCCATTGCCCTGTATTTGTAATTCCAGATACAGAACCTGATAAATTCACATTCAATGCATTTACACAAATAACTTGGTCAATACCAGCAGCCACAGATGGAACTTGGTCAATACTAATCTCAACATCATCCACCTCAGGACTACAATTCCCATTTCCAGTTGTAGTTAAGGTTAAAGTTACTGTACCAGCTGTGATTTCAGCTGCCGAAGGTGTGTAAACAGCATTTAAATCAGTATTTAATGGATTAAACGAACCTGTTCCACCACTCCAAATACTACCAGTGGCAACTGTTATTACACCAGCCAATGTCGCATCTGCATTGTTTGCACAAACTGAAATATCAAGTCCTGCATCAGCTGTAGGTGCTCCAGTAAATGTAACAATCATATCATCTGACTCTGGGTTACATGATCCGTTTCCAGTTGTCGTTAGTGTTAGAGTTAAAGTACCACTTGCTATTTCTCCAGCTGTTGGTGTATATACTGTATTTAAAGCATTATTACTTGGTGTAAACAATCCAAGACCTCCAGACCATGATCCTCCAGAAGCTCCTATTACAGAACCTGAAAGTGTGATATCAGCATTATTTGAACAAACTGATTGATCCAATCCAGCATCAGCCGATGGTGCTCCAACGATGTTAATTGTAACATCGTCATTTGTTGCATTACAGCTACCATTTCCTGTTGAAGTTAATGTTAACGTAACAGTACCAGCTGTGATTTCAGCAGGTGATGGAGTATAAACAGCATTCAAATCAGTATTTGCGGCATTATAGAACCCTGCTCCCACTGACCATATTCCTCCAGTTGCATTCGTAACAATTCCAGCAAGATTTACATTAGGATTGTTTGCACATGAAGTAAGGTTTGGTCCTGCGTTTGTAACTGGTTCTGGATCAATTGTAATAATCATGTCATCAGTTTCTGCAAGACAATTTCCGTTTCCAGTAGTTTGTAACGTTAAAGTAACCGTTCCTGCAGTTATTTCCGCAGCTGATGGTGTATATATTGCATTTAAATCCGTTGCAGCAGGAGCATATGTTCCTCCTCCACCAATCCAAACGCTTCCTGTAGCCACAGTAATAGTTCCTGCCAATGTAACATCTGGGCTATTTCCACAAACCGATGCATCTGCTCCAGCATTTGCAGTAGGTGCTCCAGTAAATGTTATTGTTATATCATCAACAACTGAATTACAAGTACCATTTCCAGTAGATGATAAAGAAAGTGTTAAAGTACCTGATGCAATTTCACCAGCAGTAGGAGAATACACTGCATTCAAAGTATTATTGTCCGGTGTAAAAATGCCTAAACCGCCAGTCCATTGACCTCCAGTAGCCCCTGTAACAGTTCCTGCCAATGAAACATCTGCATTATTTGCACATAGGGTTTGATCCGAACCAGCATTAACTGTTGGTGCCGGAGTTATTGCAATAACTACATTATCACTTTCTGCATTACAGAGCCCATTTCCTGTTGACGTCAATGTCAATGTTACCGTACCAGCTGTAACTTCTGCTGCGGATGGTGTATATGTCGCATTCAATGTTGTATTACTTGGATTAAAAGTTCCAGCTCCTCCAGACCAAGCTCCTCCTGTAGCAAAACTAACTGATCCACTTAGTGTTACATCAGAATTGTTTGCGCAAACTGATAAATCAGCTCCAGCTGCTACTACAGGGCTTGATGTAATGGTAATATCCATATCATCAGATTCAGAATTACAAGTACCATTACCAGTTGTAGTTAAAGTTAATGTAACCGTACCTGCTGTAATTTCTGCTGCTGAAGGTGTATACGTAGCATTTAAAGTATTTGCATTTGGAGCAAAACTTCCAGTTCCTCCACTCCATACTCCACCTGTTGCAACTGTTACCAATCCATTTAAAACAACATCAGGGTTATTCGCACATACAGTTTGATCTATATCTGCATCAGCTGTCGGGGCAGTAGAAAAATTAATTACAACATCATCCGTTTCAGCATTACAATTCCCATTACCTGTTGTAGTAAGGGTAAGGGTTACAGTTCCTGCTGTGATTTCAGCTGCCGAAGGTGTGTAAACAGCGTTTAACGTGTTTGCATCAGGGGCATAAGTTCCTGCTCCTCCACTCCAAGATCCTCCAGTAGCGATTGTTACTGAACCATTTAACGTTGTATTTGCATTATTAGAACATACGGTTTGATCAACTCCAGCATCAGAAGTAGGTGAAGCGGTTATAGTAATCGTCATATCATCATTTTCAGAATTACATAAGCCATTAGCCGTTGATGTCAATGTTAAAGTAACTGTTCCTGCTGTAATTTCAGCGGCTGAAGGTGTATAAACAGCATTATATGCAACGTTACTTGGATTAAAAGTTCCCGCTCCTCCTGACCAAACACCACCTCCAGCGTTGGTAATTGAACCTGCTAATGTAACATCTACATTGTTTCCACATACCGAAGCATCTGCACCAGCACTAACTATTGGTGAAGGATCAATTGTAATTACCATATCATCATTTTCAGAATTACAAGTACCGTTACCTGTAGTTGTTAATGTAAGTGTAATTGTACCAGCTGTAATTTCTGCGGCAGATGGTGTATAAACTGCATTCAACGTATTTGCATTTGGTGCATAGGTTCCTGCTCCTCCACTCCATACGCCACCAGTTGCAATTGTCACTGATCCGTTTAATGTAACGGCTGCATTATTTGCACAAACTGTTTGGTCAACATCAGCATCAGCTGTTGGAGCAGCTGTTATTGTTATTGTCATATCGTCTGTTTCTGAATTACAATTTCCATTACCAGTAGTTGTTAATGTAAGTGTAACTGTACCCGCCGTGATTTCAGCAGCGGATGGTGTATAAACTGCATTCAACGTATTTGCGTTTGGAGCATATGTTCCAGCTCCACCACTCCAAGAACCTCCTGTAGCAACAGTAACTGAACCATTTAATGTAGTTGCTGCATTATTACCACAAACCGTCTGATCAACATCTGCGTCTGCAGTTGGAGAAGGAGTTATAGTAATAGTCATGTTATCATTCTCGGCATTACATAAACCATTTCCCGTAGATGTTAAAGTAAGTGTAACCGAACCAGCTGTAATTTCTGCAGCAGATGGTGTATAAACTGCATTTAACGCCGCGTTACTAGGATTAAAAGTTCCAGTTCCTCCAGACCATGAACCTCCTCCAGCATTGGTTATAGAACCAGCTAGATTGACATCTACATTATTTCCACATACTGAAACATTCGCTCCAGCACCAACTATAGGAGATGGATCGATAGTTATGGTCATGGCATCATTCTCAGAATTACAAAGTCCATTTCCAGTTGTGGTTAACGTTAAAGTAACGGTCCCAGCAGTAATTTCCGCAGCAGATGGTGTGTAAACAGCATTCAATGTATTCGCATTCGGTGCATATGTTCCTGTCCCACCAGACCAAACCCCTCCTGTAGCAATAGTTACAGAACCATTAAGGGTAACAGCCGGATTATTCGCACAAACTGTTTGGTTTACATCTGCATCAGCTGTGGGTACAGTTGTTATAGTAACATCCATATCATCTGTAACAGAGTTACAAGTTCCATTTCCAGTTGTAGTAAGTGTTAAAGTAACAGTACCTGTTGTAATTTCTGCAGCAGATGGTGTATAGACTGCATTAAGGGTATTTGCGTCTGGAGCGTACGTTCCTGCTCCTCCACTCCATGAACCACCTGTTGCTACTGTAACAGCACCACTTAAGGTTACTGCTGCATTATTTCCACATACGGTTTGATCTACATCCGCATCCGCTGTTGGAGATCCCGTATAAGTAATTGTAACATTATCGCTTTCTGAATTACAATTTCCATTTCCTGTTGTTGTTAATGTTAAGGTTGCAAACCCAGCCGTTACTTCAGCTGCGTCAGGTGTATAAGTTGCATTTAATGCATTTACATTAGGTGAAAAAGTTCCAGCTCCTCCACTCCATATTCCACCGGTAGCAACCGTAACTGAGCCTCCCAAAACAACATCTGGATTGTTTCCACAAACGGATTGAGGAACACCTGCATCTACCGTTGGAGATGTAGTAAACGTAAGCAATATATTGTCAGTTTCAGGATTACATGTCCCATTTCCTGAAGTTGTTAATGTCAACGTTACTGATCCCGCTGTTAGTTCAGCCGCAGATGGTGTATAAGTAGTTATTAGCGAGGTATTATTTGGTGTATAAGTTCCAGCACCACCACTCCAAACACCACCAGATGCCGTTGTCACAACTCCGATCAATGAAACATCTGGGTTGTTCTTACAAACACTTTGATCAACACCCGCATCAACCGTAGGTGCTGGTGTTATATTCAAAATCATAAAGTCCGAAACTGGAGTACAATTACCAGTTGATGTTAATGTAATCGTAACAACTCCTGAAGCAATATCCGCTGGACTTGGAACATATTCCGCATTCAAATCAAATTCATTTGGTAAAAACTGCCCAGAACCACCAGTAGACCATTGACCAGTAGTTGTTCCACCTTGAACCGAACCGTTTAATTGAACCGTATCATTAGCACACATTGTATTATCAAGGCCTGGATCCAATAGAATTTCAGCAGCAAATTCTGAAAAGAAACCATAACGACAGCCTGAACTTCCACCTCCATTAACAATAGCTAGTGTAAATACTTCAGTGGAATTACTGACCAAATGTGCCTGATTCACAGGTATTTCAGTTGTATTAAATTGAATTTGCGCAGCCATCCATGCGCCACCAGTCCCGGGCACAGCACTAAATGACCCTGCGTTAATAACCGCAGTACCAGGACCTGTAACCGTAAAATTACCTTCATTTCCAGATCGGACTACTATGTTCATGAAAAACGCTTCTGCAGTCGAACGAGTTACACTAATCTGTTCAGAACCTGCACAACCTAATGGAGGCAAAACAGCTTGACCTTCTTCACATCCAAAACCTGTAACGTGCGTTACATATGCTGGTTTAGAAAGAGTGATATAGGTACTCGTTACCACAGCATCCATATCATGTCGGTATGTTTGACCAGCAAAAAGTGTAGCAATCGGAAGTGCAGCTCCATCAATGTAAACTTCTGTATTGTTCTCTGTAGCTAAAATAAATGCACTTTCATCTCCAGTAGCATTTAAGGCTCCTTTTACAGCTATATACTCTGTACCAACTATGCCTACGGGAACTATTTGATCCCCTAATAGGTCATAACACCCCCCAGAAGGGTTGTGGTTAGAATCATCTTTTATCGAAACCGCAATGTCTTTGTCAGATATAATCACTGCTCCAGATGGATGGTTGGAAGGTATAGAATAATGGGGCTCATTGGAACCTCTATACGGAAAAAATTCTAACGTAGCATCAGTGGTTGCGCAGGAGTATGTTTCTCCAGCCTGGAGCACCACAGTAAATGGGGTTAATGCTGGATGACCATCAACATCTACCGGGGAATAAATCATCACAGTTGTATTGTTTTCAGTCGCCACTATATCAAAAGAGGCATACGCAAGGTTTGGTACAGAGTAGGTATCTTGATTCCAAAATGCATCGTGTTTGTGTAATGGAATATAAAATTCCTGACCTAATGATGCATTCCCTTTAAGTGACCAGATATCACAGTTATTGGTGTTACTTACTTCATAGTATGCGGTTACGGTATCTGTAGCCGTTACCCGAAGACCTGTTTGTAAAACAGCATCCGTTGGATAAGTTTCTAGAGTAGCAACAAAAGCACTCAAATCTTCCTGATGCGATGTGTTTGCGGCAATTGGTATAACGATAGGCACAAAAGCCCCGTTAGCGGGCATATCAATTGTAACTGTTGCTGGATCACCAAACGTTGAAATATTTAAATAAATAGGAACTCCACCAGGTGAATTATGCGATAACGTAACCTCGGGTGGTGCAAACCAAAACTCCGTTCCGGATTGTGCTTGAGTAATTAAATGTGTTGAAATAGCGAAAAATACAAGTAATAGTTTTTTCATAAAGTTCATTTGGTTTCTTGTGGTTTATTATGAATACATTGAAAAAATTCAATATTTCATCCTTGTTACTAACTTACGAGAAATACATTTTTAAGGTTCATATTTCATTCTATCTTATTCCAACAACCACAATCTAATGACGAAACTTCAGTTCTTTATTTCAAATTACTTCACCAACTATTAAACAATTATTTTCTTTGATTAACAACGCAATTAATTTCTATCAATAAATAATCAATTACTAACCACCACAAATAATCAATAGGTCGAAAGCCTTCGCCTAATATTAGGTTTTATAGTGCTTTCTAATATAATTAGTCTACTTTTGCAAAAAATTTAACAGTATATATGACATTTGAAGACTTGGGTCTCCGTCCGGAGATATTACAAGCGTTAAACGATTTAGGATTTGAAAAACCGACGCCAATACAAGAAGAGGCGATTCCTGAGTTGTTGAGTAGCCAAAGAGATTTAGTAGGCTTAGCGCAAACAGGAACAGGAAAAACAGCGGCATTTGGTTTACCGCTTATTGAATTAACAGACTTTACTAAAAAACATGTTCAAGCATTAATAGTTGCACCAACGAGAGAGTTGGGAATGCAGATTGCTTCTGACATGAAAACGTTTACTAAGCACGTAAAAGGAGCTAAAATTGCTACTATTTATGGTGGTGCAAGCATCGATACACAAGCTAGGGAAATAAGAGGTGGAGCACAGATTGTTGTTGCAACTCCTGGTCGTTTAATCGACATGATGAAACGAAAGATCATTAAGCTAGCTGAAGTTCAAGTTGTTGTTTTAGACGAAGCAGATGAAATGTTGAACATGGGTTTCAAAGAAGACATTGATTCCATTTTAGAACAAACACCAGAAACCCGAAATGTGTGGTTATTTTCTGCAACAATGCCAAGAGAGGTAGCAAAAATTGCAAAGAATTATATGGATAATCCTTTTGAGATTACTGTAGGAGGTAAAAATACTACTGCAGAAAACTTGAAGCATGTTTACTTCACTATAAAGGAGCGTGACAGATATCCAGCATTAAAAAGAATATTAGACTTACACCCAAACATCTATGGTGTAATCTTTTGCAGAACGAAAAGAGCTACACAGGAAGTTGCAGATAAGTTAATGCATGACGGATACAGTGCAGAACCTTTACATGGTGACTTATCACAAGGTCAAAGGGATGCAGTAATGGGGAAATTCAGGAAGAAAACAATACAAATGCTAGTTGCTACAGATGTTGCAGCGCGTGGTATTGATGTCAATGATATAACACATGTTGTTAATTATAATCTTCCTGAAGAAGTAGAGAACTACACCCACAGAAGTGGTAGAACTGCAAGAGCTGGAAAGCATGGTATTTCAGTAGCATTAGTTTCTCCAAGAGAAATAGGGAAAATTAAATCGATTGAAAGAATTATTGGAAAAGAATTCGAAAAAGGTGAAATTCCTTCAGGAGATGAAGTTTCAAAAGCACAACTATTTCATTTAATCGAAACAGTTAAAACAACGGAAGTCAAAGAGGAACTGACTAAATATCTACCAGCTATTCTAGAACAATTTGAAGACATTGAAAAGGAAGACATAATTAAGTTATTTGTTAGTTCTGAGTTTAACCCAATGTTGGAATACTATCAGAAGTCTTATGATTTAAATGCATCAGTTTCAGCTAGAGATAGAGAAAGAGGGGATAGAGATTCTAGTAGAAGTAGAGATAGAGGAAGAGATAGAAATGATGAGAACAAACAACGTTTCCATGTAAATCAAGGTGAAGAAGGTGGTCTAAATAAAGGAGCAGTTCTTCGATTGGTTTGCCAACATTCAGATATAGGTTCTGCTGAAGTAGGGAGAATTGATCTTTTTAGAGAATTTTCTTTCTTTGAAGTTGATAAGAAATATGCAGATCAAGTTCTACAAGGAATGAGAAATGCTGAATTTAATGGTGAAGGCTTAAAAGTTGAATTTGCCGGAGACAAGAAGGGTGGCAGTAGAGATCGAGGAGGAAGTCGTGGAGGTAATAGAGGTGGAAATCGTGGAGGCGGTGGCTACAAAGGCGGAAACCGCAGTGGTGGTGGAAGCTCTCACAGAAAAGGAAATTCTGGAGGTACTGGTGGAGGAGATCGAAGCCGTAGCCGAAGAAGAAGAGGATAAGAAAAAGAGAGGCTTAATTGCCTCTCTTTTTTTATTTTTACCAAAGAATGCAATCACAAACTTTTTATAGCAATGGAAAATTACTTCTCACTGGAGAGTATTTAGTTATTGACGGTGCAAAGGTATTAGCAATTCCTACGGATAAAGGTCAGTCATTAACAATGACTGAAAAAGAAGGTGATTCACAGTTAACCTGGAAAAGTTGGACATTCGATAATAAATGTTGGTTGGAGGTAACATTTTCATTACCTGAATTCGAAATCATAAAGTCATCAGAAATTAAAAAAGCTCAATGGCTCCAAAGGTTATTATCTTCTGCTCAGGAATTAAACCCTTCTTTTTTATCTGAAAATAAAGCTATAGAAGTCAACACTCATTTAGAATTCCCAAGAGATTGGGGATTAGGGTCTAGCTCCACGCTAATTAATAATGTTGCTCAATGGGCAACGATAGACCCTTTTGATTTACACTTTAAAATATCTAATGGAAGTGGATACGATATCGCATGTGCTAAAGAAAATAATCCTATTATTTATTCAAAAAATAATCAAGCCCAAGAAATTAAAATAGCTTCTTTAGATAAACCCTTTTTTGATCAAGTCTTTTTTGTTCATTTAAATAAAAAACAAAACAGTAATGATGCTGTTATATCATATAATGAGTTAAAAAATGAAATCGACTTACAGCATTGCGTTAAAATCGTTAATCAAATTACCAATCAATTTATTGAAGCAAACTCGATTAAGGACTGGGAGAAAGTCATGGATGAACATGAATTTCTTATTTCCAACATTCTTGAACGAGAAACAGTAAAAGAAAAACTTTTCCCCCTGTACCCTCATAGTATCAAATCACTTGGTGCATGGGGAGGAGACTTTATAATGGTTACAGGCACTTCAGATGACATGAATTATTTCAAAAGTAAAGGATACAACACAATTCTACCCTATAATAAGATGGTGCTTAAATTAAAACACTAGATTGAGCTAATAAAATTAACAAAGGCAATTCTTTTAATCCTCATCTTAATTCACCCGTTTTTTAGCTATGTTTATCAATTGAGGTTGGTTACTCAAAATAAAGTAATGGATATAAATATAATTAACTTAATTTTGCACTCGAAACAACACATTTAATGAAAGTATCCCCTGCAAAAAAAATAACTAAATTTGCTTTAGTTGTTGTAGCTTTATTAAGCTCCATTGCTGGTATCACTCAACAGGATACTGTATTTTGGTTTGCAGCTCCGGAAATATCAAATTCAGTTGGGGACAGCCCTATATATTTAAGGTTTTTAACTTACAGTAATGCTTCAACTATTACAGTTTCACAACCTGCTAATGGCGGATTTACTCCTATTACTTTAAATATTCCAGCGAATGAAGTTGACAGTATCGACTTAACACCCTTTTTAGGATTAATTGAGAGCCCGGCTGCCAATGTTGTTTCTAGCAATGGTTTAAAAATATCATCTACATCTGAAATTACCGCTTTTTATGAATTAAACGCTACTTCAAACAAAGAGATGTTCTCCCTTAAAGGAAATAAAGGTTTAGGAACGAATTTTTATACACCATTCCAAAAATTTTGGGATAATGGAGTTACAACACCAGCTTCTTTTTCGTCCATTGACATTGTTGGAACGGAAAACGGAACAACTGTTTTGATAACACCTAGAACAGATGTTGTTGGACACCCAGTAAATGTTAGTTATACTGTTACTCTAAATGAGGGCGAGACCTATAGCGCTAGAGATGTTAATGTCTCTGCAGCTACTAGTTTAGCTGGATCTATTGTTTCTTCTGACAAACCAGTTGCAATAACTTGTTTTAGTGGTGCTTTAAATCATTCTGGTTGTAACTCTTCCATGGGAGATCAAATAACCTCAGCCAATTATGCTGGAACAGATTTTATAATTCATAAAGGAAATAATGATTCCGAAAGAATTTACATTCTTGGAACACAAAATGGAACAAGTCTTTCTATTGACAATAGCACTACAACTTCTTCATTAATAAACTGGAGTGAAACTTATGAGTACGTACTTTCAGACACTATTAATTTTATTCACACTAGTAAACCTGTTTATCTATGGCACGCATCAGGCTCAGGGTGCAATTTATCTGGAGCTCAAGTACCCAATTTATTTTGTGCTGGAAGGTATTCCAATTCATTTACTCGATCATCAAGTGATTCTTTAGGTCTTCTTTTATATACAAGAACTGGTTTCGAAGGTATGTTCGAAATAAATGGAAATCCTTCATTAATTAATGCTTCTTCCTTCGATGTTGTTCCAGGAACTAACGGTGATTTTCAAGTAGCAATGATTTATTATAACACAACTGACATTCCTCTTAATTCATATAATGAAGTAACGAATACAGGAGATGTTTTTGGTATGGGTGTATTAAGTGGGGCAAACGGAAATGGAAGTAAATTTGCCTATCTCTCTGAATATAACTCATACCCTTTTGTTGATGCTGGGTTAGATGCTGTAACATGTGCAAATTCAAACTTGGCTTTATCTGGCACTGTAGGTGGAGGATCAGTCACTGGGTATTGGAGTGGAACTGGATTTGGAAGTTTCCTATATAGCTCCGACAGCTTAATTAATGAGTATATTCCTAGTCCATTAGATACGTTAGTCAGTCCTATTGAACTGATTCTTACTTCTACTGGTCCTTGTCCTGTGAAAAAAGACACAATAACATTAACAGTTGAAGCCGCTCCTATCGTCAATGCTTCGGCGGATCAAACGGTTTGTGCCAATAATGCACTAGCTGTTTTAAATGGAAATGTATCAGGAGGTGCTAATACAGGAATTTGGTCTTCACTTGGCACAGGTAGTTTTTCACCAAATGCTACCACTCTAAATGCAACTTATTTTCCATCACCAGCTGACACCATTAATGGTAATGTAACTCTAATATTAACCGCAACAAACTTTGGAACATGTAATGTAGAAACGGACACAATGGTTATAAGTATAACTGGAGCTCCAACTGTTGATGCTGGAGTTGATACTGTTTGGGTTTGTTCTAACAATGCTACCGTAAATCTTTCAGGAAGTGTGTCTGGACCAACAACATCTGGAAAATGGACTACTACTGGTAATGGATTATTTACCCCTGACAATTTATTGTTAAACACATCTTACCAACCTAGCCCGTCAGATATTAATAGTGGTGAAATCACTTTATATTTGGAGTCAACTAATAATGGAACCTGTACTACTGCTATGGATAGTATTAAGGTAATCTTTACAGCCTCACCAGTTGTTGATGCAGGGATAAATATTATAGCCTGTATTAATGAAACTGCTATTGATTTAGCAGGAGTTGTTAGTGGACCAACCACAACAGGAATTTGGTCTGGAGGACTAGGCTCATACTCAACTAGTGATACAGATCTTAACGCATCTTATACACCAACAGCTTCAGAAACATCTTCTGGAAACTTAGTACTGACGCTTACTTCAACTAACAACAGTACATGTAATTCCGAAAGTAATTTCGTTCAAATTGATTTTGTTGCAGCTCCAACATCAAATTTCTCTTTTACTCAAGTTTGCATGAATAATGCTACTGACTTTAATGACCTTTCCCTTCCAGGGTATGGTACAATCACAAATTGGGAATGGAACTTTGGCGATGTATCTACATCTACCTCTCAAAACAACAGCTATACTTATAGTTCATATGGTACTTTTAACGTAGAATTAATCACTACTACAAATGTAGGTTGCTCCGACACAGTAGTCAATGCAGTTGATGTTTATGAATTACCTATTGCTGGATTTACCTATTCTGGTACATGTACAGGCTCGGATTTAGACATCAATTTTACTGATATTTCAACTACTGATTTAGATTCAATCGAAGACTACTTATATGACTTTGGTGGTCAAGGATTATCAAATAATCAAAATCCAACACAAGGTTTTGTTGGAAGTGGCGACTTCATTATTACACAAATAGTATCTACTTACCATAATTGTTTAGACTCAATCGTTGATACAATAATAATTCCTGACCGACCTGAAGCCGGATTTTATTACAATACTACAAACGGCTTAAACATAGGTGCAGAGTTTGAGTTCATAGATACATCTTTTAATGCAGTTGATTATTATTGGGAATTTGGTGAAGGTAGTACATCAACCCTTCAAGATCCTTCAAATACCTATTGGGAAAATGGGGCATATATAGTTACGCAGTATGTCACAGGCATATTAGGATGCACGGATAGCACAAGCATTTTAATAAAAATTGAAACTGTTACCACAGAAATTAACACATTAATTCCTAATGCAATATCGCCAAATGGAGATGGGAAAAACGATATTTGGAAATTAGATTTTATCAACCTTCTTTACCCAGATGCAACGGTAGAAGTTTTTAATCGATGGGGACAACGACTGTTTATTTCTACTGGCTACGAAACTCCATGGGATGGTACTTTTGACATGAAATTAGTTCCTGATGGCACCTATTATTATGCCATTAATTTAAACAGTGAAACTGAACCAGAACCATTCACAGGAACAATTTTAGTATTAAAAGGTGTAAATAAATAAAGTGAAAAAATTACTCTACATATTTGCTATTTTGATGTTTTCATTCAATATAAATGGTCAGCAACAATTTGTTTCGACTAATTTTTTAATGAATGATTATTATTACAATCCAGCTATTGCTGGAAGTAAAGATCGACACATCGCGAATATGTCATTTAGAAATCAATGGTCCGGGTTTGAAGGAGCTCCTGTAACTCTTTTAGCAAATTATTACGGTTCTTATTTAAATAAAGGAAAGGTTGGATACGGTGCATCGCTAGTTTCGGACAAAACAGGGCTTGTTCAGAATACAGGACTTTACTTGAATTATGCACAACACTTTCAATTGAACGAATCATTGAAATTAGGTTTTGGAATTAAACCTGGGTACGTACAATATAGGATTAAGCTTTATGATGCACAAGTTGCTGATGAAGGAGATGAAATTCTAACCGGAAATGTATTAGCTGCAAATGCTTTTGATATGCATTCGGGTTTCCATTTGTATTCAGAAGATTTTTTCTTCATGGGATCAATTCAACACTTATTGGGAAAATCAATTCAATTTACTTCTTATAATGAAAACTTATCCAAACACTTCACTTTTATTGGAGGGTATAATTATAAATTGGATAAAAAGAAATTGGTTATTCAACCTAGCTTAATGATTAAGTATGTTAATCCAGCGCCTATGCAATGGACAGCAATGATTAAAGCTACATTTGATAATAAGTGTTGGGCAGGAATAACATACCGATCCAAAGATGCAGCCGGAATTGTTCTTGGCTATAAAGTTTTGAATAGGTTAAGTATTGGTTATGGGTTCGATTATTCAGTTGGAAAAATCAGTCAATATCAATCTGGTTCGCATGAGCTAGTAATCTCTTTTATTACTACACCTGACAAACCGACTCTTGATGAAGAAGATGAAGAATTGAATAAAAGTATATTGGATGAATTAAATGAAAAGATGAAGAAGAAATAGCTCTTGTTGAAAATCTTGCTACTATGAAAGTCATAAAAATCATATTTATTGTAACTGCTATTCTCTCATTAGGGAATAAACAAGCAACGGCTCAGGTTGATACTGTGTTTTGGTTTGCTGCGCCCTGGGTTACTCCAGATCATGCAAACAATGTTCCGATGGCATTTCACTTTTCTACCTTCTCAAATGCTACTACAGTTAGATTAAGACAACCTGCATCAGTTTACGACACTACTTTTACGGTTCCTGCAAATACACTATTTTCTAAATATGTTTCGCATTTACTAGATTCTTTAGAAAGTAAACCTGCAGATTCAGTAATCAACAGAGGATTTGAAATTACTTCTGATTTCCCAATCGTAGCAGTTTACGATTTTCAATCTTCAGGAAACAACCCAGAAACCTATTCTCTAAAAGGACAAAATGGAATGGGATATGAGTTCGTAACACCATTTCAAACTCTTTGGAATAACAAAACGTTAGGTGGTGGACAAATACAACCTTATCAATTTTTCTCTGTTGTTGCAGCAGAAGATAATACAACTATTTACATCACTCCTAAGTGCGATGTCGTCGGAGGTCATCCTACTGGCGTTACCTACTCAGTATTCTTACCAAATGCAGGACAAGTTTATACTTGTCAAAATATAACCCAAGCAACAAGTGTAGCAGGACAAAGTTTAGCTGGATCTGTAGTTACTTCAGATAAAAAAATATCTGTAACCGTTAATGATGATTCTGTAAATCCTTCTGGAGGTGGAGGTTGTTATGATTTATTAGGTGACCAGATTGTACCAACAGATGTAATAGGTGAAGAATACATTGTAAACAAAGGTTTTTTAAATGCAGGGTCTGATGAATCTGCTTTCATAGTTGCAACTGAAAACTTTACTTCTGTGGCTATCGATAATGGAATCACTACTACGAATACTTTATTAAATCAAGGCGACACCTATCAATATAGCATAACAGAGCAACTGACTTATATTAATGCTGATAAAAACGTATATGTTTTACACATGTCAGGATATGGTTGTGAGCTTGGAGAAGCTTTACTTCCACCATTAAATTGCGCTGGTTCCGATCAAGTTAGTTATTCTAGGTCTAATGGATTTAGTTTTTTATTGGATATACTTTGTCCAACGGGTGCAGAAGGAAATTTCTTAATGGATGGTTCAGCCTTACCAATTCAAGCAGGTGATTTTAGTCCTGTACCAGGAACTGGTGGAGCATGGATGGGTGCGCAAATCCCGTTTACCACTGTAGAGGTTCCTGTTGGCTCAGCACCATTAGTAGTCAATACGACTGATCTATTTTCACTAGGGGTTATTAATGGTTCAGCGACAGGTGGATGCTTGTATCACTATTTATCTCAATTCAACAGGAAAGTAATAACAAAAGCAGGGAATGACACCACATTATGTAATGGAGATCCACTAATAAATTTACTTGGCAGTGTATCTGGAGGTACAAATACTGGTGAATGGCAAATACTTAATGGATCTGGGGCATTAAATAGTCCAACAAATCTTGTAACAACTTATCTCCCTACTGCCAGTGATTATTCACAAGGAACATTAACTTTCGTTCTTGGGTCTACTGGAAATTGTGATCCGATTTACGATACAGTAATTGTTGACTTTATACAGTCACCGTTTGTTTCTGCAGGCGGGGATGATTCTTTTTGTAAAAATAACATAGGTGCAGTTCCAATTTCAGGAACGTTATCTTATGCGGCTGGTGCATCCTGGTCTGGAGGAAACGGTGGCGCATTTGGAAACTCTGGAAACTTAAGCACCACTTATACTCCTTCTCCTGCTGATTTAGGGGCTGACAGTGTTATTCTTTATCTTACTTCCGCAGGTAGTTTCTTTGCTTGCCCCAATGATGAAGATACTGTTGTATTACATTTCACCGATCCTCCTGGAATTGTAGCAGGTCCAGATATTGTTGTTTGCTCAAGTGAAGAGAGCATTACACTTGGTGGACTTGTAACTGGTGTAACAACTACTGGAATATGGACTACAACCGGTTCAGGCTTATTTACTCCAATTGATACTGATTTAAATGGGGACTATTTGATAAGCTCAGCAGATACTGCTACTGGATCATTAACAATAACGTTAACATCAACAAATAACAGTAATTGTTTAGCTGTTTCTGATAGTTTATTAGTTACAATACTTGATAAACCTGAAGTTCAAATTACTTCCGTAGATTCATTATGTTCAAATATTGGAACGATTGATTTAAATGGTACCGTAACAAATGGATTCTCTTCAAATTGGACCGTACTAGGGGCTGGATCAATAGCTACACCTAGTTCGTTAAATACTGTATATACTATGAGTCCTATTGATACCACAAATGGGTATATTGACATTGTTTTAGAAACTGTTTTTGGAATATGTCCAGTAGAACATGACACATTAAGAATCATTTTCGTGAATCCTCCTTCAGTATCCGCAGGCTTGGACCAATCCTTTTGTGCAAACGAGCTAATTCAACTTAATGGAGCAATCTCTGGCGCAAACTCTTCTGGAATTTGGTCTTCTACCGGAACTGGTTCATTTAATCCAGGAACGGCATTCCTTTCAACCATATATGCACCATCAGCTTCTGATGTAACTGCAGGGAATATTGATTTAATATTAACCTCTACTGTTAATTTTGGATGTATTCCTGATGATGATACTCTTAAAGTTACTTTTAAACCACAGCCATCTGGGGACTTCTCGTTTAATTATGCTTGTGTTGGTGACAACACTTCTTTCATGGATATTTCATCCACAACAGATGGGACTATTAATACTTGGACATGGGACTTTGATGATTTTAGTAGTTCTATAGCAAGTGACCCTATTCATCCTTACACAGTTGCGGACACATTTGATGTAGAGTTAATTGTTGGATCAACGAATGGGTGCTACGATACTGTAAATTATGATATTATAGTTTATCCTATACCAAGTGCTGACTTATATATTTATCCAGCATGTGAGGACCAAGAAACTCAATTCACTGACCAATCACAAATAGCATATGGTTCAATTGTATCTTGGGACTGGAATTTTAATAATGGTGAATTTACGAGTACAGATGAAGACCCAATCTATGTATTTGGTACGCAAGGTTCTTATCCAATTTCACTTGAAGTAATTTCAGATCAAGGGTGTATTGGAGTCTATAATGATGTCGTAAATGTTGTATCTGGTCCAAATGCTGATTTCTCAATGAATCCAAATCCGGCGCTGGCCTTAGAAGATATAGATTTTGTTGATTTATCTTTAGGCAATCAAATTTATCAATGGTACTGGAATTTCGGCGATGGTACAGGAGGAAACGACCAAAACGAAATTTATAGCTATGCAAATGGCGGTGATTACTTGGTTACGTTAACAATAACAGATATTAACGGGTGTATTGATACAACTAGCCAAACAATATCAATTGCATTATTACCAGTACTTCCGACGGCATTTACTCCAAACGGGGACGGAGAAAATGATATCTTCATTATAAGAGGTGGACCATTTTCTGACGTTGATTTTAAAGTTTACAATAATTGGGGAGAATTAATCTTTTCCACCAATGACCCTAACGAAGGTTGGGATGGAACTTTCCGAGGAGAAAATGCTCCTCTAGGTGTCTACACATGGACATTTGTGGTTGAAATAGCTGGAGGTAGGGTAATTTCAAAATCAGGTGACGTAACATTAATGAGGTAATGAAAAAGATTTTCATAGTCATATTATTCATTGGTTCGTTTGCAAAAGCGAATGCCCAAGACTTTCACTTGTCTATGTACGACGCTGCACCTGTATTTTTAAACCCTGCAATGACGGGTGTATTTGATGGGGAATGGAGAGTTCACACACAATATAGAACACAATGGAAAGCTGTTAATTTTAAACCGTACACAACAGGACTCGTAAGTTTTGACATGCCATATAAAAAATGGGGATTTGGGGCTCAAATTTCTAATTTCCGAGCTGGAATTGGAAATTATAACGCTTTTCAAGCATTAGCATCGGCTGCATACACTCTTCCGGTTGATGTAAATAAATTCCATAATATTTCAATGGGGCTTCAATTTGGAGGAACCCAAAAATCTATTGAATATCAACTTCATACTTTTGACAACCAATACACTTCAAATAATGGAGGAGGATTTAACACCGCAGTAGATCCTGGGGAATCTTTTGCAGGGCAATCTATTGTTATACCAGAATTAAATTTTGGTGCTATGTATTACTACAGCAAACAGCAAAGTAAGATAAATCCTTTTATTGGGTTTTCGGTATTTAACCTACTTACTCCTACGGAAACTTTCTTTTCTGGACCAAACAAACTACCAATGCGATTTTATACACATGCTGGAGCTCGTGTAAATATTACAGAACATATTTTTGTCTTACCTAAAATCTTGATTATGCAGCAAGAGACATTTAGGGAACAAACTTTTGCAGTTGATGCTGGCTTTTATTTGCATGAAGCAGAAACCTATTTATTAGCTGGTCTAGTATATAGAAACATGGATGCCATGTTTGTTTCAGTTGGCGCAAGAAAGAGTCATTATATTGCTAAAATTGGATATGATTTTAACACATCCTCTTTAAGACCTTTTTCTACTGGTAGAGGAGGATTTGAAATATCCTTTACCTACATGAAGCAAAACTACGAACCGAAAGGGGCTAAAATTTGTCCAAGATTATAATGAAACTGCTACCATTCATATTATTGTTGTTTTCAATTAGCCAATTTAATGGTCAATCAAAAACGTCGTGGCTCAAAGAAGCTGATAATTATTATGAATCTGAAGATTATTTTTCAGCTTTAAAATATTATCAAAAAATATTGAATGACTCAGTAATATTATCGACTCAGGTATTACCGTATGAAGCGGTTGTGTCTACTCAGAAATTAAACAAAAAGAAAGTTAAGATAGATTCAGCTACAACTATTTCAATGTCTGAATACATTCATCATCAAATTGGAATGTGTTATCACTATACTTATGATTATAACCATGCTGAACCCCATTTAAAAGTAGCAGTTGATAGTGGTTCAATTGAATCTGACAAATACTATTATGGTGTTTCATTAATGAAAAACAATAAACATGATGAAGCAATAAAAGTTTTTGAAGAATTTATTAAATCAGGTACTGCTTCTGAAGAATTATTAAAAATGAGTAAGTCTGATTTGACTGGAGCCTATTACAAAGCTTACAGCAAATTGAAAACAGAAATAGTTATCTCACTTGCTGATACTACAGTATTTAATAAAGGAACTTCATCATTTGGAACCATGTGGTGGGGGTCTGAAGAAAAAATGGTGTTTAGTAGCGCTAGAAAAGGGGGAGTAATTATTGACCCTGTCAAGCAAAATTCCGAATTTCTTCTTGACTTGTATTGGACTGAAAGAATTGATTCTACTGAATGGGGACTTCCTCATAACTTTGGGAGGCCTTTAAACTCTGCAAAACACGATGCTTCAGGATCATTTAACAACAATAACGTTATCTTTTACACTAGATGGAGTGATGACAACAGAAAAGAAAAAAACATCTATTTAGCAAGAGGGATTGGTTTAAAGTTTTTCGAATCTTACAAACTAGACAGCGTTGTCAACGTACCAGGATACAAAAGCATAAACCCTCAAGTTTCGATGGATGGAAGTGTTTTATTTTTCTCTAGTAATAGACCTGGTGGACAAGGAGGAATGGACATTTGGCATATTGCAATTGACCAATTAGGAAACCCTACTGGAAAAGCTGAAAATTTAGGGAAACAAGTTAATTCTGAATTTGATGAAGTAACTCCATTTTTTCATGAAACCACTTCTACTCTTTTCTTTAGTTCAAATGGTCATAAATCAATTGGAGGTTTGGATATTTTCAAAAGTGCATTTGATAGAGATACTGAAAGCTATTCATCACCTGTTAATTTAGGAGAACCTATTAATTCTTCAAGAGATGATGCTTACTTAATATGGGATACTTATCTTAAAAGAGGATTCTTTTCAAGTGATCGAGCTGAATGCGAAAGTGGGCATTGTTACGACATTTATGAAGTACAAAACGAACCTATCAAAATATTGTTAGAAGGATTATCGTTTGATGCTGTTACTGATGAAATATTGCCGCATGCGAAGATTACATTTAAAGATGTTGAATACCATTTTGAACCTTTTGAAATAATCACAGATGAAGATGGATTTTACGAAAAAGAAATATCTCAAGATATTGAAATATTCTTAAAAGCTACAAAATTGGGTTATTTTGCTGATGCATCTAGCGTTAACACAAAAGGAATAACTGAATCAATTGTCATTACTCAGGATTTCTTCTTACGAAACATTGGAGGTGATGAAATTGAAATTAAAGGAATTGAATACGATTATGATTCTGATAAATTGAGAGACGCTTCTCTTGCCAATTTGGATAAATTGCTTGAATTTTTAGAACTTAATGACAACTTAATTGTTCAAATTAACTCACACACTGATTATCGAGGTAATGATGATTATAATCAAAATTTATCTGAAAGAAGGGCTCAATCTTGTGTGGATTACTTAATTAGCAAGGGCATACCTAAAGAAAGATTACTGGCTAAAGGGTTTGGTGAGTCTACACCAACTTACTTAAAAGATGAGGCTGGAAACCCAATTTTAGATTCTCAATCTAAGCGTATTATTTTAACTCCTGCTTACATTGACAATACTCCTGATAAAACAAAAAAAGAAGAGTATCACCAAAGAAATAGAAGAACAGCATTTAAGGTTGTAGGTGAAGGTTTTAACTTAGAAAGTGAATAAAGAAAAGTCGAGAAATGTTTTTAAAACTACTTTTTATTGCCCTATTATCTTTCCAACCTCTATTTTCTTATAGTCAAGACACAATTAACAATTGTAATATTGAAGTACCTAAAGTTGTTTGCTTGGATTGCGAAAAAGGAGAAGATTACCTACTCAAAATAAGTTCAAATTGCCAGTTAAAAGAATATAAACTAACCCTATTTAATAGATGGGGACAAGAACTATTTAAAACAAAAGATATATCGGACTGTTGGGACGCTTCGAAAGTTAAACCGGGAACTTTTTATTGGACAATTCAGGGAAAATACTTTAACAATGAAAAAATAGATATTTCCGGATATGTCTCAAGGTTATAAATTCTGTTAACATTCCTGTTAATAATTGCTTAACGTATTTTATCATTCCCTCTACAATACCAATAACTTTGTTTTCGTTGAAAGGGAAATGACGAGAAACAATATATATATAGGAGCATTAGAAAATTTACCAGATGGGAAAGTATCATGGGAAAGTCCTTCTAATATTGCATTGATTAAATATTGGGGAAAGAAAGGTGAACAACTTCCTGCAAACCCATCTATTAGCTTTACGCTTAACAATTGTAAAACAACTACTACTCTATCCTATTCTAATGCTGAAAAACTTTCTTTTGAAGTCTATGTAGATGGAAAAAGAGAGCAAGGTTTTGAACCAAAAATCAAAACTTTTTTTGAAAGAATAAGTGAGTATTCTTCATTTATTAATAAATATAAATTTAGAATTGATACTTCTAACTCGTTTCCTCACAGTAGTGGAATTGCTTCATCCGCATCAGGTTTAAGTGCTCTTGCTTTGTGTATTTGCTCTATTGAACAGGATATTAACCCAAATTTTAAAGACGAGACTTTGCTTAATAAAGCTTCTTTTTTAGCCAGACTTGGTTCTGGGAGTGCTTGTCGTTCTTTGTTTTCGAAAATGGCTTCCTGGGGCAAGCATGATGAATTTGAAAATAGTTCTGATTTTATTGGAACCCAATACAATGACATTCACTCTGTATTCAATACCTATCAGGATACTATACTATTAGTTGACAAAGGACAAAAGCAAGTCAGTAGTACTGTTGGACATGGCTTAATGCATAACCATCCTTTTGCTAATGCAAGGTTTGAACAAGCCAATAGCAACTTAAGTAGATTGAAAAACGTCTTACAAAAAGGAGATTTAAAAGAATTCAATAAAATTGTAGAAACGGAAGCACTAACTCTTCATGCAATGATGATGAGTTCTGATCCTTATTTTTTGTTAGTAAGACCAAATACCATAGCAATTATTGAAAAAGTTTGGGCTTTTAGAAAAGAGCGTCAACTTAATATGACAATAACTTTAGATGCTGGAGCAAATGTACATTTACTATATCCAGAAGCAGAAAAGCAAACTGTATTGGACTTCATTAAGTCTGAATTAGTTGTGTTTTGTGAAAATGGAGCGTATATTTGTGACAGTGTTGGTTTAGGACCAAAACAATTGAGTTTATGAGTGTAATTAAAGATTCACTTTTTTACGGTAAAATTCTTCTTTTTGGAGAGTATGGTATCATTGAAGATTCAATGGGATTATCCATCCCCTACAATAGTTATAAAGGAAGTTTTATTTTTCACTCAGACGACGAACAATTCTCAAAAGATTCTAATTCAGAATTAAAGAAATTCCTTACTCATTTAAACACGCTAAAATCTAAAAACAATTTGCCTTGCGAATTGGATTTGGAGACGTTTAAGGAGGATATTTCTAGAGGAATGCTATTTGACTCAAGTATCCCACAAGGATACGGAGTTGGTAGTTCAGGAGCACTGGTTGCTGCTATTTACAATAAATATTGTCCGAATAAATTAGGATCTACGGACAACTCAGATATTCTTGAGTTGAAAAAAATATTTGGAAAATTAGAGAGTTACTTCCATGGAACTAGTTCTGGATTAGATCCATTAATTTGCTATTTAAACTTACCGATTTTAATAAAGTCAAAAACGGAAGTAAATACAGTTGGTCTTCCAGAAGAAGGGGTAAGTAAAGGAGCTATTTTTCTTTTAAATACTGGACTTACTGGAAAAACACAACCTTTGGTTAACCATTTTTTAGAACGTTGTAAAGAAGATGGTTTTAGAAATATGATTAAAAACCAGTTTAAGAAATATAACGATGCTAGTATTGAAGCCTTCTTAAATAAAGATGGTAAAGGACTCTTATCCAATGTTAAAAGCTTATCTAAAATAGTATTGGATAATTTCAAGCCAATGATTCCAAAAGTATATCAAAAACTATGGCAAGAAGGACTGGATAGTAATGCTTATTATTTAAAACTTTGTGGTTCAGGGGGTGGTGGATTTATTCTAGGTTTTACAGAAGACATTGACAATGCACGAACTAAATTAAACGATTACCAATTAGACGTAATCCACAATTTTTAGACATCCCTCCTACCTTATGGCTTTTAGCAAGAAACAAAAATATCTTTTTGTAAAGTTTCTGGCTCTATTTACGTTGGTTCGTTGGTATAATATATTCCTTATAACTTTTGCCCTTTATCTTTCTGCTATATTTTTAATCAATCCTAGAGAAAATTGGTTGGAAGTTACATTATCTTATAAACTACATTTAACCATAGCATCTTTAGCCTTTTTTGTAATGGCGGGATACATTATCAATGCTTTTTATGATTTTGAGAAGGACATAATAAACCGACCGAAAGAGACGATTTTTGACAGGGTAATTAGTAAGACTTCTTGTTTGAGAGCTTACGGTATTTTTATTATTATTGGCTTCACACTTAGTCTAATCGTCGGTTGGAAAGTATTGATTTTTAATACTATCTTCTCTTTTTCTTTATGGTTTTACTCACATAAACTTAGAAAGAAACCTATTACTGGTGAACTTGGTGCCTCATTACTCACGATAGCTCCTTTTATTAGTTTAACCATATTCTACCTTGAAACAAACCTCACAATTATACTCTACATTGGGTACTTATTTGCTGTTACACTAACTCGAGAAGTAATAAAAAAGATGGTTTACTTGAAAGGAGATTTAATTGTTGGAGAAAAATCACTTCCAATAATCCTAGGAATTAGAAGTACTAAATATATTATTTTAGGACTAATGTTATTCTCACTTATTCCCGTGGGAATATTGTTTCCAGATATTGTAAACAGACTTATCTTGTATTACTTTATTATTAGCTCATCGCTAATTGCTGGATCTATATTACTTTTAAAATTCTCAAAAACCCCCACTCACTTTGATAGGATAAATACTATTTATAAGATTATTATTCTAATGGGAATCTTGAGTATTCCGTTGGTTTAAGTACTCCACAGCTCCCATGATTTCTCCGCCTGTTGGTGTAGCATTGTTAACCCGCTTATTCCTTTTGCTCCTCGCTCTTTTCCTAATTTTAAAAAAAGTGATTCTTCTGGATTGTACACCAAATCAACCAATAAATGTTGATCTGTTAATGCTGTATATGGAATATCTGGTTTGGAATCAACATTTGGGAACATGCCTAATGGTGTACAGTTAATAATAATCTCATGATGTTTTATAACATTTTCATTGATATCATTCCAATTTAAAACATTGTCTTTTGATTTACCTCGGGAGGCAAAGTATACATTTACACCATATTTTTTTAAAACATATTCCACAGCTTTAGAAGCCCCTCCTGTCCCCAATATTAAAGCTTTTTCGTGTTGAGACTTGAAAAACGGTTTTATACTTTGATGAAAACCAAAGGCATCCGTATTATATCCTATTAGCTTGTCATCTTTAAATACGATAGTATTAACTGCTCCAATTTCTCTTGCAACTTCATCTAAATCATCTAAATAGGAAATAATAGATTCTTTATAGGGAATCGTTACGTTTAAACCAGCTGGTTTAACCTCCTTTATTCTTTCTTTAAAACCTTCTATAGAGTCCAACTCAATGTTGATGTACTCGCAATCATTCAATCCCTGATTATCAAATTTTTGGGTAAAATACTTCTTTGAAAATGAATGTGATAATGATTTTCCTATTAAGCCGTACGTTTTCATTATTCAATTTGTTGCGTGTATAATCAATTTCGTTACTAATTATTTGTGTCATTCTGAGCGGAGTCGAAGAATCGACTGTTCGTATCATTCCTACATATAGCTAAATCTTTTAATTTATCCCAATTTCTTAGTATCAAAGCTTCTTTCTTTTTTCGAGACCATCCTTTAATTTTTTTCTCCCAATCAATGGCTTGATTTGAGTCATTAAATGCTTCAACAAACATTAATTCTATTGGTCTGCGATTATAGGTATAACTATTTCTATTATGACCTTCATTGTGCTCAACAAATCTTCGCTCTACATCATTTGTAATTCCTATATAGTAAGAATCATCCGAGCATTTTAATATGTAAACATAATAAGATTTCACATTTAGTGTTTAGATTGTCCATCCTTCGACTCCGCTCAGGATGACAAGTTAATCATTCAGGAATTATTCCATCACAGGAAAAAGGAAAAACTTTTACAGATTAGGCCTTTTTCATTTTTTTAGAAACGAGTTCCATTCCTAGAATAATAGCAGCTCCTAAAACGCAAAATCCAATTGCTTGGAGTGTTTTTGGTTCAGCTGGAATATAAGCAATCTCTCCTATTTTGTCAATTACAAAATTTGAATAATCATTCGGCATAACATTTTCCTGAATAAATGGAACCACCTCACCATGTGAATCTGTTCTGGTTGAAATTGTTTCTTTCCATGGCCAAAGCTTATTTAATGACCCTATTAAAAAACCTGTCAATAAAGGCACTGTTAAATCATGATATTTAGCAAACATCCATTTCAATACTCTGGAGAATGACAGAAGACCAATAACAGCTCCAGCCATAAAAACACCAATAGTAACAAGGTCTTTATCTTTAACAGCTCCTAACACTGTCTGATAGGAACCCATTATCAATAAAATAAAACTTCCAGAAATACCAGGTAATATCATTGCACAAATAGCAATCATTCCAGAAACAAATATAAACCATGTCTCACTGGAACTTGCCATTGGCGGGAGAATCGTTATATAAAATGCCATTCCAGTTCCTATCACTAAACTCAGAATAGAACCAACACTCCACTTTTTCACTTGCTTCCCTACATATAAAATACTAGCTAGAACCAACCCGAAAAAGAAACTCCAAATTAATATAGGATGTGCTTCCAATAAATAACTAATTAACTTAGCTAAAGAGGCGATACTAATCCCTATTCCAAGAAATAGAGCTACAATAAAATTTCCATTAATAGCTTTCCAGGCAGCACCTATTCCATTATTTTTAAGCGTTTTGAGGACTCCTAAATTAACCGAACTGATAGTTGTCAATAATTCTTCATATATACCAGAAATAAAAGCAATGGTACCTCCTGAAACACCAGGCACTACATCAGCAGCACCCATTGCCATTCCTTTTAATAGAAGTATAAAGTAATCTAGTAGACTTCTCATCTAATAAGTATTCATAGTGGAGTCAATCTGCTCTGCCCAAGCGTTTATTCCGCCTTCTAAGTTGTATAAATTGTCATAACCATTATCTGAAAGAAAGACAACCATATTCCCACCTCTTACACCAGTTCTACAATGCATAATGACTGGAATATCTTTTCGGATCTTATCAAGATTACTCCTAACATCTCCCATTGGGATGTGATCACCACCTATACATGCTAACTCCAATTCGTATTCTTCTCGAATGTCAATCAGCTGGAAATCTTCAGAATTATCAAACTTTGCTTTAAGTTCTTGTACCGAAATAGTTTTCATACTTACTCAGCTTCAGCTTTTTGTTTCTTTTCTATAACAACATTTTCCGGCAGATAATTAAAGAATGTATCCCCACGTAGTCCTAAACGAAGACATTCTAACGGAACGACCTCATGTGGTGCAATATTTCCTAGATTTACATTCTCACCAAATAAGTTAATAAACCAAACTTGTTGTGTTTTCGCTGGTGCTTCCCACAATATCTGTTCAGGTTTAACCTTGGCGATAATTTTATTAATTAAAACCGTGTGAGGTTGTCCATTTCTTCTAAAAATTCCAACAGATCCACTTTCTCTCCCTTCTGCAATAACTTTCCAAGACCCAGCTTCCAATTCATTGGTCATCATACGAACCCATTTTCCAGGGCTTATTATCATCCCTTCCTCTTTAGAACCAACCTCGCTAAAAACGGTAAAGTTTTTTGCAAGTTTTTGAATGTACTCGCATTTTTCGTCTTGTGGGATAATAATAGAACCATCTGATACTTCGCACAAATCCAGTCCCATTTTATCAATAAACTTTTGATAATCATCGAATCTTCCTCTAGCTATAAAAGCTTCAAATAAAGTACCTCCAAAATAAGGTCGAACACCAGCTTCCTTGTATAATTTAATCTTGTCTTCTATTCTATTTGTTACTAAGGAAGTTCCAAAACCAAATTTAATAACATCAGTTAAATTCCCTGCACTTTCAATGAAGTCTTCAGTTTGGCGAACGCTCAAACCTTTATCCATCATCATAGTCAATCCTTTCTCTCTAGGTTTTTCTGGTCTAGAGGGAATATATGGTAAATCAAAATTCATAATCATTTCTTATAATCTGCAATAATATCAACTATTTCTGTGATATCTTTTGCTTGTGGATAAAATTCGAAAAGTTTTTCATGTCCACTAAAATTTGTACTCAATGCTTTTCGAAGATTTGCTTTGGCTTTTTCAGTCTCTCCAACTGATATTTGATACGCTACCAATCTGTATTGTAGGTCTTCTTGATTACCATTTAATTTGATAGCATCTTTTAATAGTTTTGCTGCATCTTTAGGGGAAGCCTTTTGAAACAACATATTAGAGTAATCCAGCCAAGCTTCAATATTGTCAGGGTCTAATTCAACAACTCTTTTAAAGATCTCTTTAGATTTTTCTGTTTCACCTAATTTCCCTAATATTTCAGCATAAATGTACAAATACTCTACATTATCTGGATCCTTCTCTATTGCTTTCTTAATGAACTTAACCGCTTCCTTTGGTTCCTTATTCAAGTCTTTTACAACTCCTATACCCAACCAAGCATCTGTTTGATCATGATCTAGCTCTAAACTCTTTTCATAGAAAGTTATAGCCTTATCGTATTCACCTAATTTCTCATAACATTCTCCTATGTGGCAATAAACAAAGGCATGGGGCTGCTCTAACCCAAAAGTAAGATTTAGCACCTCTATTGCATTTTTATATTCATCCATTTGAATATATGTATTCGCTTTTCCATAATAAGCTGCCGCGAAATAATCATTGGTCAGAACACTATAATCAAAAGCAAATAAGGCATCCTTATACTCTTCCATTCGGTAATAAGAATTACCTAAGTTGAACCAAGCAATATATGAATAAGGTTGGTCCTCTATAAATTGTTCAAAATATTGAACTGCTTCTTCATCCAAATCCAATTCATTATAACATAGACCTACCTCAAACAATGCGGTTTCATTTTCAATATCTAATTCAAGAGCTTTCTTTAAATAGACTATAGCATCTTTATAGTTCATCAATGCTTGATATTGATATGCCAAATCTAAATACAATTCGGAATTAAAATCCAAATCAAAAGTTAATGCTTTCTCGAAATATTCGATTGCTTTCTCATGCTCTAAAAAACCAGCGTAAATAGTTCCTAAAATTCTTATTGCATTCCCATTTAGTGGGTTGATCTCTATTGCTTGTTCTAAAACTTCTATCGCTTCACTTTTTCTTCCTAATTGGATAAGGGCCTCACCTTTGAATAAATTAATGTTTTCTGACCCTGGATGCTGGTGCTCTCCCAACTCTACAATTGTTAACGCTTTTCCTGGTTCATCAATTTCAAAATAGTAATCTGCTATAGCCTCTACTTCTGAAACATCAAAGAAAAAAGTCTCATTATTTGAAAGCATCTTTTCAAACTTTGCTACCAATTCCATTCTATCGTCGTTATCAAATCTTTCTTCCTCCATTTAAAATCAAATTTTAAATTCTAATACAATATTGCTTTTTAAATAATACCTCCAACATAAAACGACCAAACCTTTTCAACATTGTTTGTTTGATTGTTGATAGCTGAAAACATTTCCAAACAGACTCCCTTAGTACATACGCAAATATGTACTGAAAAGTTGCTGTAATTACAGCTGATTTAATCATTTCTAATAAAAATATTTCGTTTCTTTACAGCACAAACAAAAGATATGACACTAATCAAATCAATTTCAGGAATAAGAGGAACTATTGGAGGAAAACCAGGTAATGGATTAACCCCATTAGATATTGTAAAATTTACCGCTGCATATGGCTCGTGGATTAAAAACAATTCTTCTGTAGAAAAGGTTAAAATAGTTGTTGGACGTGATGCAAGGATATCAGGGGAAATGGTAAGAAACATCTGTATCGGAACTTTACAAAGTCTTGGAATTGACGTTGTTGATTTAGATTTATCTACAACACCTACAGTAGAAATTGCTGTACCAATGGAAAATGCACAGGGAGGAATTATATTAACTGCAAGTCATAACCCAAAAGAATGGAACGCCCTTAAACTTTTGAATGATAAAGGTGAGTTTATTTCCGAACAAGATGGTGCAGATGTTCTTGAAATTGCTGAAAATGAAAGCTTTTCGTTTGTTGATGTAGATAATTTAGGAAGCTGTACTCGAGACGATAGCTATTTAGAAAAACATATTAATGCCATTTTAAATCTAGAATTGGTTAACCCACAGTTAATTGAAATGTCCAATTTTAAAATCGTTTGTGACTCGGTTAATAGTACGGGTGGAATTTTTGTTCCTGCGATATTACGAGCGCTTGGGGTTAAAGACATCATTTCTCTTTATGGAGAACCAACTGGACATTTCCCGCATAATCCTGAACCATTACCTGAAAATTTGACTGCAATTGCAGAAAAGATAAAAGAAACGGGAGCTGACCTAGGAATTGTGGTTGATCCTGATGTAGATAGATTAGCTTTTGTTGATGAGAATGGAGATATGTTTGGTGAGGAATACACTTTAGTTGCTGTTGCTGATTATGTGCTAGAAAATATAAAAGGGAGTACTGTTTCGAACTTATCTTCGACTAGAGCATTGAGAGATGTCACGGAACAAAATGGCTGTACTTACGCGGCTTCTGCAGTGGGAGAAGTCAATGTTGTAAACCTTATGAAAGAAACAAATGCTGTTATTGGAGGTGAAGGTAATGGAGGTATTATTTATCCTGAGTTACACTACGGAAGAGATGCATTAGTTGGGATTGCATTATTTTTAACACACTTAGCTCAAAGCGGCACAAAAACATCGATGCTAAAAGCTAGCTATCCGCAATACACTATTTCCAAAAATAAAATTCAATTGGAAGAAGGAATGGACGTTGATGGTATTTTAAGAGATATTCAAGGTGAATTTTCAAATCAGGAGATTGACACTACAGATGGTGTGAAAATCTATTTTGAAAAAGAATGGGTACACCTTCGTAAAAGCAACACGGAACCAATTATCCGAATTTATTCTGAAAGTGAGTCTGAAGAGAAAGCAAATGAATTGGCACATTCTATTATGGATAAGATTAAGGCATTAGCTTAAGAGTTCCTCGTATTGTAATCCGTAATTTCCCTACGAGGAAAAGGAAACATTTTTAGAAGCAGTCTCATGAATCATGAGATTACTTCAAAATTCTCTACGAATAATTTTTCGTAATGACGTATTTACTGTAAACTTCACCACTTGACTTTGTCTTAAAAAAACGCTAACTTCGTTTATGAAGGTGTAATAAACATTGAAACGTCTTTTACGATAACGATAAACGAACACACCAGCCTCAACTCGCTTTTTCAGCCTTACTTATCGCATCCGTAAATACCTTTTGAATTCGTGTACGAATACTCAATGAGATAATCTTTCGATTCTCAGCATTTGGATTTACACGATTAGATAGGAAAACGTATACAAAACCAGTTTTGGGATCTGCCCAAGTAATTGTTCCTGTAAAGCCGGAATGTCCAAAACTTTCATTAGAGGTACATTGACTACAAGTAGGTCCGTTTCCTCCTGCCCGAACAGCTTTATCAAACCCGATTCCTCTTCTATTTTTATTATAAGTAAAATAAGGAGCTGAAGTAAAATATTTTACGACACCTTCATTCATGTATCGTTCTCCTCCGTATTCTCCATATTGCATAAATAACTGCATCATGACTCCTAAATCATTTGCATTTGCGAATAAACCAGCATGTCCACAAACACCTCCTAACATAGCCGCTCCTTGATCGTGAACGTCACCTTGAATAAGCTGCCCTCTAAACGTCTTATCATCTTCTGTTGGAGGTATTCTATTTAAATCCCATTTCTGGCGAGGTTTATAACCAATATTGCCTAAACCAAGTGGTTTGTAAAATGAATTCATTACGTATTCATCTTGTGTAGTATTTGTCTTATTTCGAATTATTTCATTGATAAAATAATATCCTATATCGCTGTATTTATATTTCTTAGTTGGTGACACTTTTGTAGATAGAATCTTTTTAAAAATAGTATCTCGCAAACTACTATGCGCATACAAGTTTTCTGCAACTCGTTCTGTAAAATAATCTGACTGTTTAACGCTATATAATTCAAATTTTGGTTTCCCCTTATGCAAGGTTCGAATATAAAATGGAATCCAAGGTGTGAAGCCAGCTTGATGTGTCAACATTTGCTTTAGTAGTATGTTTTTATAAGCAGATGTATCCACCATCGTTGGCAAATAAGTACTTAAAGAACTATCTACATTCACAACTCCTTCACTTTGTAATTTCATCAATGAGGCTGTCGAACTTGCAATCTTAGTTATAGAAGCTAAATCATAAATATCTGTTGTTTTAACAGGCAATGCGTCTTTATCGTATGTATGATTTCCAAACGATTTATAGTAAAACACTTTTCCATCTTTCGCAGCAAAAATTTGACAACCTGGAAATACTTTTTCTCTAAGTGCTTCCGACACAATTAAGTCAACGCCTTTCAAATCTTGGGGACTAATATTTAATGCCTCTGGCATTGTGTAATTTAATCGGATCGATTTATCGAAAACTACTCCTGAACCTTTGGGATAGTTTTTTACAGATATTGGCAATCTCCCTTTTGCAGGTAATCCACCAAAAATAATTTGACCACTTACATCCTGCGCTAAAGATTCTTCCTCATAACTAATCAATATTGCTTTGGCTTCGTGTGCTCCTTCAAATTTATTCAGACAATAAGGGTTCCCTAAAATATTTAAAATTACATGATGATTCGTAGTCAAACTATCTACCAGTCTGTTCAACTCCTTAGATATTCCAAAGTTCTGATAAGGACGTTGGTTCATATCATGTATGGTTACTATTAACATATTGTAGCCCTCAACTTCTTTTAAGGCTTTATTTACATCTTCACTTGTTGGTTTCAAAGAGTAGGAAAAAGCGTCAAACTCGCAATATCGATCTATTGATGTGTTAAAGTCATTTTCATTTTTCGCCCCTATAGAAATAGATGCTATTTTCTTTTCGGCGAGCTTCATCATCGGTATTGACGACTCTTCGTTCTTCAGAAGCGTTAATGCATTTTCATATAATTTCATATTTACATATTGCGCCTCGCTTTTATGTAAATCTTTTGCCAAGGTTTTTGTTTCAATTGGATGATAATCATTTAATCCGCTCCAAGCTTTTGCTGCTAATATTTTACGACACCTTCTATCTATTTCTTTTTGAGAGATTAATTTTTGGGCAATTGCAACTTTAATTTCTTCCATTGCTTTTGGTACATCTTCAGAAAATAATAATACATCATTCCCCGCTAACAAAGCTTCTACATCTAACTTACCCGGATCATAAAACGCGCTTACTCCTCGCATGTTTAGAGCATCCGTAAAAATTAGCCCTTCAAACCCCATATTTTTTTGCAATAGGTCTGTTACAATGTTTTTGGATAAAGTGGATGCTCTATTTGGTCTATCATCCAAACTTGGAATATACAAATGAGCAATCATCATACTTCCCAAACCACTATCTATCATTTGTTGGAATGGATATAATTCTAATGAATCCAACCTTTCTTGAGAATGATTAATGATTGGCAGCGTTTTATGAGAATCACTATCTGTATCACCATGACCAGGGAAATGCTTGGCATTTGCCATTATTCCATTATCCTGCATTCCATTCATATATGCAATTGCTTTATTCGCAACATTGTATTTATCTTCACCAAACGAACGGTAATTAATAACTGGATTCTTTGAGTTGTTATTGACATCGGCAACTGGAGCTAAATTGACATGTATCCCCATTCGTTTGCATTGAAATGCAATTTGTTTTCCCATTTGATAAATTAAATTATCATTTGAAATAGCACCTAGTGTCATTTGTTTTGGGAATTTCATTGTACTATCTAAACGCATTGCTAATCCCCACTCAGCATCTATTGAGATTAACAATGGAACTTTCGATTTGGCTTGGTAAGCATTCGTTAAATTGGCTTGCCAAACAGGCCCTCCTTGGAAAAATATAAGTCCACCAATCTTTTGTTCTACAACCAGTTTCTCTATTTCGTTTTGATGAGAACTATCTCGATTAGAATAAGCAGCTACCATAAAGAGCTGTGCTATTCTTTCCTCTTCCGAAAGGGAGTTGAAGACACTGTCAACCCACTTTTTATTTTGGGATAAAAATTCAGGTGATTTTTTTGACGTATCTACTTTAACAGAAGTATTCCTTAGATTCTTTTCATTAAAAAGAAAACTAGAAAAGATTACAAAAGCTCCACCAATCAATATGAAAAATATATTACGCATTCAGATTAACTCTTCTTAAAAAATTAGGTTTTAGAAATATTGGTTTTACACAAATCGTTCCACCACTATTGAATTGATAAAGTTACAAGCTGTTACCATGTATACTTAATTAATCATTTGGTTTTTTCAACGACTCGATGTGTAGTACGAATGTACGTGGTTCAAACTTAAAACGTTTGATGCATTTATTAATCGTTAACAATAAATATGTATTTGAAAAATACATCAGATAATAAAACCCAAGATTTTATCTATTGTTACTTTTAATTTATTAACTTCTCTGCTTATATTCAAGCTCCCTGCTTTTTAAAGGCAACAACTCCAGTTAACCAATATGTTTATTCAAAATAAATCATAAAACTGGAGGGGTTTTAATTTTACTGAATAGCGCATATTTGCTCTTGACTATCCAAACATAAACAGCAATATTTGTTTTATTGTTAACATTAATCAACGTTTATCCCGCACCAAAAAATCTAAATACACAATGAACATAAACGATTTTGGTAAAAACCTTCAAAATATTCGTATTAATAAAAACATAACGCAGGAACAGCTTGCTTTAAAAGCTGGAATAGCTGTTAGTCAAATAGGGAGGATAGAGAGAAATGAAATTAATCCCGGATTGGTAACAATTTTTTCCATAGCAAAAGGCCTTGCGATTTCACCGCATCAACTATTTTGCATCGATAACAAAGTCGTTGTAGAAACAAAAGATATAAATCTCATTATTGAAGCAATAACCGAATTGGCCTTACCCCTAGATAATCTAAAACGGGAACAATTGGAATTAAATTCTCCAATCCGACCAGTTTTGGACCTAATTCATGAGCTAAAGAAAGAATTTCATATACGCAATAATTCTTCCGAGGTTCTAAAAGAGGTTATGGTCAATTGTAACATGGGATATTGGATAATGGACGTAGATAAAGAAGAAATTCAGCTATGTGAAAACATTAGAGATATTTTTGGTTTCGGAGAAAATAAAAATGTTAATATGACTCGATTCAATAAAATAATTCATGCCAAAGACTTGGTGCAATTCTATTCAGAAATTAAACGACTAATTGAAACCGGAGGCACAACCAAAATATCGGTTACAGGAATAGATAAAAATGATAACGAAGTAAATATTTTATTGAATGCAAAAACATATTCACAATCAGTTTTAAATTCAAATAGGTTAATTGGAATAATTCAAATACAAGAAGAAGAACTCGACTTAACAAAAGTTGTGTCAAATGAAATACCGCATGAAATTACTTTAGAAAAATTTCACACCATGCTCTTTGAATTACAACACCAAGTAATTTCACCTATAAAGTATATCTTAAAAATTCTTCCAACTTTAGAAAACGAACTTATGAGCAAAGAAAATTATAGCAGTAAAAAACTAGATTATTTAAAAGATTCTGTCAACGATTTTGAATTAAAAATCACAAAAATGTCTAAGAATAATTAAGTGCAGTAGATTACTGCACTTGAAACAATCTAAAGTAATTCATTAAAAATCACCTTCACTATCCAATTTTCCTTTCAATTGAGCCTTAATATACTCAACCGTAAGAGAATCATATTTTTCCCATTCCATTGGAGGTTCCATAGATTGGTCTGGTTTTAAGACCATAACATCAGGATGCAATTCTTTAATTTCTTTCCATGTCATTTTCCTCCAGTTCTCTTCATTGTATTCTTGTAATGGAACATCTAGCATAGGACCTGAAACTCCTTTTCCTATTAAAGGCCACCATGTACTTTCTGTTTCTCTATCCCAAAAGACAAAGCCATCAGTACCATTCCAAACTTTTGGATCATAATAAGTATATCCAGACAAGGCAAAAGTAAATACTTTGTCTGCATAAGTCCTTTTATATATAGCTCCTAAATCTGCCAAAATGCAATAAGCAGCCATCACGGGTTCTCCATTTACAACATCATTAACAATTTCATGATGGATCAGAAGCTCTATACTATAAGCTCTTTTAACTTCACCAATTTGCAAGAATAAAAAACCTGCAGAGTCAGTAAATTCATTATCCGCTTCTAAAACTGAAATAAATTCTGGTTCAATTAAAGCATGAAAAGCTTCTCTTCCTATTCCATAGTGATATTGGCTATCTATTAGAACACCATTGGTAACATCAAAATTCCAAGTAGAATCTTCACCACCGTACATATATTTCTTGCTATTTTCTGTAAATATCTTTCCTACGTGGGCAGGCAATGGCATTCCTGTTTCTTCCTCTGTGGTTGTTTTTGATTCTTTTTCTGTACTAACCACATTATCTGCTACTTGCTCAACTTGACAAGCGTTAATTACTACCAGTAAAAATGATAGAATACCCACATATTTCATAGTTCAATATTTAAATACAAGGTTAACCATTAAAGGAGGAATTAAATGTCAATCCAAATACAATTTATTACTATCATAAAAAATCACTAAATAAAAACCCATTACCCTTGTCATACTAAAGAAAAACACTACATTTGCACCCCGAAAAGGAAACCTGTCGGACAGGTTAAGTTTAACAACTCTCACAAAACCGAAAAGTGAGATACAATAATTTATGCCACATGGCTGAAGATAAAAAAGAAGAAGTAGCTAAAAAACCTGCTGCTAAAAAAACTCCAAAAGCTGAGACTAAAAAGGCTCCAGCGAAAAAAACCACTACTAAAGCTAAAAAGGAAGAAGCTCCAAAAGCGGAAAAAGCTGCTCCTAAGAAAAAAGCACCAGCGAAAAAGACTGCTCCTAAAAAGGAAACAGTAAAAGCTGAAAAAGTTGAAGTTGAAACGGTTACTGAAGAAGCTCCAAAAGTGGAAGCGAAAAAGAAAGCTCCTGCTAAAGCTGCTAAAATTGTAGCTGACCCTAATTTTGATTGGGACGGATTTGAAGCTGGAATTGAAACTTATTCTGCCGATGAAAAAGCTGAATTAAGCGAAATGTACGAAGGAACTCTTTCTCAAATTGCTGAGAAAGAAGTTGTAAATGGTGTTGTTATCGCAATTACTGCTAAAGAAATTGTAATCAACATTGGATATAAGAGTGAAGGAATTGTTCCTAAAAATGAATTTAGATACAATCCTGACCTTAAAATTGGTGATCAAGTTGATCTTTACATTGAAACAATGGAAGATAAAACGGGTCAATTAGTTGTTTCTCACAAAACTGCTCGTATGCACAGAGCTTGGCAAAGAGTCAACGAAGTGTTAGAGACAGGAGAAATCATTACTGGATTTGTTAAATGTAGAACAAAAGGTGGTTTAATTGCAGATGTATTTGGAATTGAAGCATTTTTACCTGGTTCTCAAATTGATGTTAAACCAATTAGAGATTACGATCAATATGTTGGTAAAAACATGGAGTTCAAAGTTGTTAAGATTAACAATGAATTCAAAAACGTTGTTGTTTCTCACAAAGCACTTATTGAAGCTGAGTTAGAAGAACAAAAGAAACAAATTATGTCTGGCCTTGAAAAAGGACAAGTATTGGAAGGTACAGTTAAGAACATTACTTCTTATGGTGTATTTATCGATCTTGGAGGTGTTGATGGTCTTATCCATATCACTGACCTTTCTTGGGGACGTGTTAACCACCCAGAAGAGGTTGTTACATTGGACGAAAAAATCAATGTTGTTATTCTTGACTTTGATGATGACAAGAAAAGAATTGCATTGGGTCTTAAACAATTAAACTCTCATCCTTGGGAAGCTCTTGCGGATGACGTTAAGGTTGGAGACACTGTTAAAGGTAAAGTTGTTGTTTTAGCTGATTACGGTGCTTTTGTTGAAATTGCTGCTGGAATTGAAGGATTGATTCACGTTTCTGAAATGAGCTGGAGTCAACACTTAAGAACTGCAAATGATTTCTTAAAAGTTGGAGATGAAGTTGAAGCACAAGTTTTAACTTTAGATAGAGAATTCAGAAAAATGTCGTTAGGAATGAAGCAATTAATGCCAGACCCATGGGAAGGTATTGAAGCTAAATACCCTATCGAGTCTAAGCATAAAGCTGTAGTTAAGAACTTCACTAACTTTGGTGTATTCGTAGAACTAGAAGAAGGAATTGATGGTTTAATTCACATCTCTGATTTATCATGGGAGAAGAAAATCAAACATCCATCTGAATTTTGCGCTGTAGGAGACGAATTAGATATCGTTGTTCTTGAATTAGACAAAGAAAACAGAAGATTAAGCTTAGGTCATAAGCAAACTGAGGAAAACCCTTGGGATGGTTATGAGTCTGTATTCGAAATTGATTCTATTCACGAAGGAACAATTATTAAGATTAAAGACAAAGCGGGAATCGTTTCTCTTACGCATGGTGTTGAAGGATATTGTCCAGTAAAACACATGAAGAAAGAAGATGGTACTAACTTAGCTGCTGAAGAACAAGCACAATTTAAAGTGATTGAATTCAACAAAGATGGTAAGAAACTTATCGTTTCACATACAGGTATCTGGGGAGAAGTTGTTGAAGCTGCTAAAAAAGCAAAATCTACTGCTAGTAGAAAAGCTGTTCAAAATCTTAATTCTAACCAGGAAAAATCTACTCTTGGAGATTTAGATGTATTAGCTGATTTAAAAAAGAAAATGGAAGGAGGGAAGTAATCTTTTAATTTCTATTTCAAAATAGTTAAAACCCATCTCGATATTAATTGAGATGGGTTTTTTTTGGTTTAAAAATTTATTGCTTGATTCTGAATTAATCTCATTTCTATTATTAACTTTGGATACCTAAAATTTTAGAAATTAAAAACACAAATATGAGTGTATTAGTAAATAAAGATTCAAAAGTAATTGTTCAAGGTTTTACAGGAGGAGAAGGAACATTCCATGCTGGTCAGATGATTGAATATGGAACTAACGTTGTTGGTGGAGTAACTCCAGGAAAAGGAGGTCAAACGCACTTGGACAGACCTGTTTTTAACACTGTAGCAGATGCAGTAAAAGAAACGGGGGCAGATGTATCTATTTTATTTGTACCGCCTGCATTTGCAGCTGACGCAATAATGGAAGCAGCAGAAGGTGGAATTAAAGTTATCGTTTGTATTACAGAAGGGATTCCTGTAGCTGATATGATTCCTGTGAAAGAATACCTTACTGATAAAGACTGTCGTTTAATCGGGCCTAACTGCCCAGGAATAATGACTGCTGGAGAAGCTAAAGTTGGTATTATGCCAGGTTTTATCTTTAACCAAGGAACAATTGGTATTGTTTCTAAATCAGGAACTTTAACTTATGAGGCTGTTGATCAAATTACAAAAGTTGGTTTAGGTCAAACTACTGCTATTGGTATTGGTGGTGATCCAATTATTGGGACTACAACTAAAGATGCTGTCCAATTATTAATGGAAGATCCTGCTACGGAAGGAATCATTATGATTGGTGAAATAGGTGGAAACTTAGAAGCTGAAGCTGGAAAATGGATTAAAGCTAACGGAACAAAACCAGTTGTTGCTTTTATCGCTGGAGAAACTGCTCCTGCTGGTAGAACAATGGGACATGCAGGTGCAATTGTTGGTGGAGAAGCTGATACAGCTGCTGCTAAAAAAGCAATTCTAAGAGAATGCGGTGTTCACGTTGTTGATTCGCCTGCTGATTTAGGTAAAAAAATGGCTGAAGTTTTAGGCGTTACTGCTTAAAAGCTTTAATAACTTAATACGAGATCCTTCAAGCTAATGGTTTGAGGGATTTTTTTTACCTTTAATTATTATGAAAAAACTGATACTACTCTTTCCTTTATCACTTTTCTTACTTTCTTGTGAAGAAAACTCAACGAACAACGCGGAAAAAATAAGCACTGAAACTAGCGTAGATTCTATAACAATACCAGAAGATGATACGCTTAACATTGTTTTAATTGAAGAAGAGATAGAGAAAGCTTCGAGCTACAATTTATATAGTGATTGGCATCAATACCTCGTAGAAAACTTTGACACCCTTTCACCTTCAAATAGGATTATTGGAGAAAGTGCACACGGTGGACTTGATATTTGCCATTTTGAACAACAGTTTGAAAAGGGAATTCTCTTTAAATATGGCGGATGTGGAGAAGGAGGAGCAAATGAAAGCATCACCTTTCCTGGTTTCACAAAAAAAGAAATGTTCCAAATCATTAACACAAACTTTTTTACCGAAGATAATACTTGGAATGAAGATTCGACTTCTTATGAAGCGGATGGAGCTGGATGCTATTATTCTATCGAAGAAAGAAATGACACACTGTTTGTTTCAACTTATTGTGGGTGTTAAGCCTAGCTTGACTATAAATATTTTCTATTCATTATCTACAACAAGTAAATCACTTTCGATAATTTTCAATCTCCCAGAATAAGATGAAAACAAACAATAAATTGCTCTTTTTTCCCACCTTCAATCCATGAAAATCGCAAGCTATTCTCATAAACTTCTTCCCAATATTCTGTAGGCCATTCTCTACTTGTTTTGTAAACTTCAGCTGCAATAATTGATTCTTTATTCATTTCAGGAAACTCAAATAGACTTGTATCATTTGAGAACGTTTGATAATTGAAATCTCCTTTATCAGTTAACTCAACCCAAGAAGATTGAATTTTCTCCACATCCTCAATTGTCCACACTCCTCCAGAGCCATCTTCATTAAAAAACAAAGTTGAGGAATATTGTTGTTCCACTCTTAACTCTGTTAAATCCTTATTGTTTAAAACTATAGAAAAAGGAGAATTGACTAAATCTGCATTAAACATTTGAAATAGTTCAATACTTAATAACGAATCATTTTCTCTAGAAACAACACTATCTATTGCTACCTCTTCGTAAAAAAGTTTTGGAAGAAGTACTGTAAACATTGGAAAATCAATATTCATAGTATGTGTATCTTTTAACGAAACCAAGACTTTTATTGGAGCCATTTCCTTATTCAACTCTGGCATTTCAAGTGTATCCATTACTATTATTGAATCAACAATCTCATCTACAATTACAATTGGTTCTGAGATTACTTCTTCTTTTGGCGAACCACATCCAACCAGTAAAACTGAAAACAAAATAATATAAAGTAACTTCATCTTAGTAGAGCATTAATTTCTACTAAGTTACACATATAATCACTGCTAATATGTAGATTTGTCTAGTTAGATTTTCATGAAACAATTGATTTCCATATTTATTCTTTTTTGTACGATTACACAAGTTAACGCGCAAAATTGGGAAACCACCTTTAATGGAATGGTTGAGAAATACAATATTCAAGAATTTGATAAATCAATTGAATTAGGCTTACAAACCTTAATCTTATTAGAAGAAGAACATAGAGAAAATGATTCTACTTATGCCAATACACTCTTTTATTTAGAGTATTCCTATTTCTCTATTCAGGATTACGAAAATGCCGTTAAAATGGCTAAGAGAGAAAGCCAGCTCCGAAAACAGTTAATGGGGCAAAATGACCCTGCTTATCTCAGTTCTGTTTACTACCTCGCTATTTTTGCAACTTATATTGCAGACTACGAAACATCCATAATTGCTTTTGAAGAGGTTTTAGAAATAATGGAAAGATCTAATGGTAAAAACAATGTCGATTACATTACAATAGCCAATCAACTTGCTGGTATATATGACTTAGCTGGAAGTTATAATAAAGCTGAAAAGCTTTATGAAGCAAGTTACGAATCAGCAAAACAGTTTTACGGGCTAGAGGACAGTGTTTTTCAGGTTATGACAAATACAATTTCAGCATTTTATACCACACATGGTATTTACGATAAAGCAGAACCTTTTTTCCATGCATCATTAGTTATGATGGAAAATTACTTTGGAAAAAAAAGTGAGAATTACATCCTTGTTTTAAACAGCTTAGGTGAACTCTATTTATTGGCTGGTTGGTATGAAAAATGCGAAAGTACATTTAAAGATTTTGTCGACTTATGCAAAGCCTTTTATGGTGCAAAAAGTGCTGATTACGCAACAGCTTTAAATAACCTTGCCGTAGCCTATGAGCAACAAGGAAAATACAAAGAAGCTGAAAAATTATATCTTGAAGCATTAAAAATTAAAGCGAAAGTATATAAGAAAGATAGTGACTATTACGCCTTAACCGTTACCAATTTAGCTGTTTTATATGACGGAATGGGTGAAAGAGATAAAGCTGAAAAATTCTTCAATGAAGCTATTACTATTTACAAATCCATTCATGGAGCACAATCCGAAAATTACGCTATTGCTATAAGCAGCTTAGCATCCGTCTATTCTTCTGCAGGAAAAGCACTCGAAGCAGAAGCATTACTAATTGAAGCTTTGGGAATTCAAAAAAATCTTTATGGCGAAAAGTATACTGCTTATATAACAACGCTTAGCAACCTTGGTCAACATCATGTTGAAATGTCGAAATATATTTTAGCAGAACAACAATTGATAAAAGCCTGTAAATTAAGAAAAGCCACCCAAGGAGAAAACCATCCTGACTATGCTTCTTCATTACACATATTGGCCTCTCTATATTCTACTCTTGGGCAAAACAAAAAAGCAGAAAAACTATTAATCCAAGGTCTAAATCTTACTCTTAATTCGTACGGAAAATATAATTCTGTCTACAGCAACTCTCTTGGCACCTTAGCAGGAGTTTATATGGAACAAGGAAAGTTCAACAAAGCAGAATCAGCATACATAGAAAGTATTCTCATATCAGAAAAAACAAGAGGAAAGCTGCATCCTGAACATGCCATTTTACTAAACAACATTGCTCTCTTCTATATGACCATTGGCTCCTTGGATAAAGCAGAAAAAAACGCTTTACAAGCAATGCAAATTTTGTTGGATGCGTATGGCGAAAACGACCCGAATATTCTGTACTCTTCCACAGTTTTATCCAATATATACAAAGAACAAGAACGCTATCCCGAGTCGGAAAAATATGTTTTAAAGGCAATGGAAATTGCAAAAGAATACTATGGAGAAGATCATCCTAACTTTATTAATACGATAAATAATTTGGCCGTTTTTTATTATGAAATTGGCAATTATGAAAAGGCTGAAGAACTGTACCTAGTTGGTGTACAGAAAAATAAAGAAATATACGGTGAGCAACATATTGAATATATTAACTCATTGAACAATATAGGTGCATTGTACATGGCAAAGGTTTTACGAGCTAACTCAACAGAGCTAGCTCTTCAGAATGCCAAGAAATCTGAAGACTATTATAACCAAGTGTTGCGGTTGGATAGTCTTACAATTGGTGTAAACCACCCTGATTTCTCTACTCATTTAAATAACGTCGCAGAGCTTTACAGAATTATGGGCTGGTATGACGATTCAGAAAAACACTATATAGAGTCACTTCGAATTCAAGATAATATTTTTGGACCAGGTCATATTAATACGGCAGTCACGTATAACAACATAGGGTTACTTTACGAAGCAAAAAAAGAGTACGAAAAAGCAATTACCTATTTCATAAAAGCAATTGAAATAAAAGAAAGTAATTATGGTAAAAACACAAGTAGTCTAGCCGGCTCTTATGTCAACCTAGCCAACTTATTAGCTAAATCAAATAATAATGACGAAGCCTATACAAATTTTCAAAAAGCATTCAAAATTGACCAGTACAATATCGATTTGAATTTTTCATTTCTATCTGAAAGTGAAAAAGCCAATTACCTTAAAAACTCTACCTACTTTACCGATTTATACAATTCATTCTGCATAGAAAAAAGGAATGATTTACCTGAAATAACAACATTGCTTTATAACAATGAACTTCGAAACAAGGGAATGATTCTTAAATCTTCTAACCGAATGAAAAGTTACGTATTAGCAAGTAAGGACAGTAGTTTACTAAATAAATACAACCTATGGATTGACACAAAACAGGAAGCAGCAACACTTATTACAACACCCAATCCGGCAAAAAACACTGATTTAAGTTCGTTAGAGGAGAAAATTACCCAATTGGAAAAAGAATTGATTAGCACTACTTTTTCTATTAAAGGTCAAAATAATAATTCGGACTGGAAAACAATTAAAAAAGGATTAGAGAAACATGAAGCTGCAATAGAGTTTATTGATTTCTACAAACAGAATTCCATTCCAGAACATATTTATTGTGCACTGATTATTACTTCTACCAGTGAACAACCAATATTGTTTGAGTTATGCACACATGAACAACTACAACTTGTTTTGGGCTCTTATGGAGGGAATAACAATACTTACATCAACTCCATTTACGGGAAAAAAGGAACATTAAATTCAACATTGTACAATTTAATATGGAAACCAATCGGCCAACATTTAGCTGAAATAAATACAGTATACTTCTCTCCTACTGGTTTATTAAATAAGATTTCGTTTTCGGCAATTGCAATGGATAGCGAAAATTACTTATCCGATAAATATTCTTTAAACCAAGTTAACTCTACAGCTATTCGAAACAATTCTGAATTAACCAAAAAACCAAGCATAGCTCTTTTTGGAGGAGCTCAATTTAGTACAGAAACAAACGACACTGAAGTTTGGGCTTATTTAGAAGGGACAAAGTCGGAAGCAGAAAGTATAGATAAGCTGTTTACCCAATATGACTATACATCCAATCTATATATTGATACACAAGCAAGTGAAGAGAACATTAAAGCTTACCATAACAATAGCCCAACAATACTACACATAGCAACACACGGCTTTTTCTACCCAAACTTAGATGAATACAAAAAAGAAGAACTTTCCATTGCTGAAGAAATACAGGTCCAATTTAGAGGAGGAGGAAGAGGTTATGATGCATTTGTCAAAAATAAAAACCCATTAATGCGCTCTGGAATTGTATTTACCGGTGCTAACAGTGTATGGAATCGAGATGATTTTACTGGTGAAGACGGAATCCTTACCGCTTATGAAGTGGCTAACATGAACCTTAGCAACACGGATTTAGTAGTTCTTTCAGCTTGTGAGACAGGCTTAGGAGAAATAAAAGGAAGTGAAGGTGTATATGGTCTTCAAAGAGCATTTAAAGCCGCAGGCGTAAAACAATTGATTATGAGTTTGTGGCAAGTTCCCGATGCTGAAACCGAAGAGTTTATGATTTACTTTTATAAAAGCTATCTTAAAACAAAAGACAGTCGAAAAGCTTTTTTAACAACGCAGCAAAAAATGAAGTCTAAATACGATCCGTATTATTGGGCTGCTTTTGTATTGGTGGAATGATTCGTTTATCAACGGTAAAGTCAAGTATAAAAAGAGGAACTCTCCCCAGAATTAACGATGATATTGAAGAACAGCTGGCCTTACAAATTCCTTTAATATTTCTCCAGTAGATGCATCTATCCAAAGCTGATTAATCATAAAAGTCTTACTGGTTTCGGTATCTTTTGTCATTTTTGTCTTACTATTAACTCCTTGATTAACAATGTAAATATAACGATGATGTTCCATGCTATATCCCATCTTGTACCAGTCGATAGGTTTGATCCAACCTCCATTATGCGCTTTAGCCAATTTAGAAATTTCTTTCCAAGGTTTAAACACCCAAACCTGTTTATCGCTGTTTGACTGGCAAAGCCAGAGTGGTGCGTCAACTACCTTGAAAACACTATCCAGGTTAAAATTTGCGCTGTATCGAATACCACTTCCTGCTCTAAAAGCAAGTCTAAACTCATATTTCAGATTATATTCCTCATAAACTTTTTTTGCAGAATCTGAAGCATCCCAATGCACATCTGAAAACCCATAACACACCATAGAGATGAGCGTACTATCTAATGGGAAATTGACCTTATCTATACAATATTCAAAAACACTTTTCTTTGCTTCTTTATACTCTACTGAACTGGTGTCAAAATAGTTTTTAGTATTTCTTGAAAACACTTCACCCAATGCACCTTTGTCTCGAAAAGAAGGCTTTATCCGCTGACTATAAGAGAAAGCAGACAGAAACAAAAATATTATTAAGAATAAAAAACGGTTATACACAAAAACAAAAATAAGAATTATTAATACTCACTCACAATAACCTTCTCTTTTTCAGAGACAATATCAAACATAAATAAAGGGCAACTCTTCTCAGAATCACCCTTTTTATTGTAAAAATCTTCAAACCTATAAGCTTGCTGCCGCTCTTGCTTTATGTGGTATTTGAAATTCAATATACAGTTCATGAGAACCTGTAGAATAATTTTTAATAGTGCTTAATGTATAATCATAAGAATAACCTATTACAAACTGATCTCTTTTCATACCTAGCATAGCTACAACAGATTCTTTATCTCTGTAAGAGATACCCGCCCACATATTTTCTTTATAGAACGCTCTCGCATTGATATCAAATTGAAAAGGGGCATTTGGCACAAACTTCAACAATGTTGAAGGCTGAATTTTAAAGTCATCATTAATTTCAAAAGTATAACCACCCGATAAAAAGTAGTGTCTTACTTGTCTGTTATAATGACTTAGGTCATCACCAAACTTGTACTTTCCTTCTATTAACTGCGGAATAGCTAATCCAACATAATAGTTTTCACCAAAATAATGCATCCCAAAAGTAGCATCAGGGTTGAAGGACTTTAATTTAGCTCCATTAAGAGTATTATCAACCTCATCATTAAGCACAAATTCACTTCCATCTAAAACGTGTTGTGAAGCTAATAAAGAAAGTCCTAAAGCTAATTTAGAGTTATCACTTACTTGCAGATGATAAGAATAACTTCCTTGGAAACCAATGTTTCTTAGTGGCCCAGTTACATCGTTATAAATGATAGCGCCAACGCCCATATTATCCTGAATCAACATATTCCCACTTAACATTTGAGTCCTTGGAGCATCTTTAAATCCTGCCCATTGCTGACGAAAACTTGAAGCAATAGACAATTGATAATCAGCGCCAGCAGCAGCTGGATTAATTAAATACTGATTCAACATGTATTGACTATTAAACGTTAGCTGTTGAGCTTTAGCTCCAACCATCATAAATACTCCTAATCCTAAAAACAATATCTTTTTCATATTCATTCTTTTAATTGATTGGCTATTATCTTAACACAGTTAATGATCCTGTATAAACTTCATCATCTGATACTTTAACAATAAAGTAGTAAACCCCAGCAGGAACATTATTCCCATTGTAAGTTCCATCCCAATCATTTTGGTAATCGGTTGCATTATAAATTAATGATCCCCATCTGTTATATATTTCTACTATAGCTTCAGGGTAATCTTGCAGACCTGTTATATTCCAAACATCATTTGCTCCATCTCCATTAGGAGAAATTGCCGTTGGTATAGAAATACAATTTTCACCCAATGTTTCAATTGGAACTAGCAACATAACTGAACAACCATCAGAATCTCCTACAGTTAAATAGTAATTCCCAGCTGTAAGTAAACTAGCTATTTCTGTAGTGTCTCCATTTGACCATAAATAGTTATAAGGACTTATTCCCCCAGCCACAGCAGTCTCAATACTTCCATCAAAGCTTTCTAAACAAGATTCATGGATAACGTCTACAGTAACAACCAATGAATCTGAATTTGCTATAGTTACAGAATCACTTACTGAACAGTTATTTGCATCTGTAATACTCACAATATAATCTCCTGCGGCAAGCTCAATAGCTGTAGCCGAAACTTGACTCATGACATCGTTCCAAGAATAAGCGAATGGTAAAGTACCACCTGAAACAGTTGTTACTACAATTCCATTTTCAAATCCACAAGTTGTATTTGTTATGCTTGAAATGACTTCTAAACTATCTGGCTGATTAATATCAATAGTACCAACAGCTATACAACCCATTGCATCTGTTACTTGTACTATATATGTTCCAGCGGTTAAATTAGTAGCAATAGTAGTTGTTTGTGTATTTGCATCATCCCACTGATATGTAATAGGAGCTACGCCTCCTGTAACGGTAGCAGTCGAAGTACCATCATTATCTCCATAACAAGAAACATCCGTACTCGTTATCACTAAATCTGGTTCACCAACATTGCTCACAAATGCAATTTCAGTTTCTGAACAACCATTGCCATCCGTTACAACAACATTGTAAATTCCAGCAGATAAATTAATTGCTATTGGTGTTGTTTGAGATAATCCATCATCCCATTGATAAGAATAAGATCCGTCTCCACCTGAAGCGACAACTGCTGCATCACCATCGTTATTCCCGCAAGTTGCTTCATTAGTAGCTACAGATAATACCAACTGTGCTGGTGAACTAACAGTTCCACTTGTAAACTCTTGACACCCATTAGCATCTTCTACAACTATTGAATACGTACCATTTGCAACTCCTGTAAAATTACTTGATGTTTGGAATGTAACTCCACCATCTATACTGTACTGTAATGGTGCAATACCTCCCGTAGCGACAATTGTTATTGAACCATCAGATAATCCAAAACAAGATGCATCAACCATATTAACAGCATTTATAGTAGCTCCTCCTACTCCGTTAATTGTTTCCGATCCTGATACTTGACATCCATTCATATCTTCTATAAGAATAGTATAAGTTCCAGCAACCAAACCGGTAAACACACCTGAAGCTTGGAAAGTAGTACCGCCATCAATACTGTATTGATATGTACTTGAACCGCCAGCTCCAGTCAATGAAATTTCACCATCCATAGCTCCACAATTTTCATCTGTTAATGAAACAGAATAGGAAACACTAGAAGGATCTACTAATGTAACCGAAGATGAACTTTGGCAACCTACTGCATCTTCTACAACTATGGTATAATTCCCTGCTAATAAGCCGTTAAAGAAATTAGATGATTGGAATGTTGTTCCTCCATCTATACTGTATTGTAATGGAGCTGTTCCACCAGTCGCACTAATAGTAATTTCACCATCAATTCCTCCAAAACAAAGTGGATCTGTTCCAGCAACACTATTTATAGTAGCTCCACCACTACCTAGCACAGTTTCTGTCCCTGTTATTTGACAACCATTTGCATCTTCTACAATAACATTGTAAGAACCTGCAAGTAATCCAGTAAATGATCCAGACGATTGGAATGTTGTTCCTCCATCAATACTATATTGAAATGGTGTCGTTCCTCCGATTCCAGACAATGTGATTGTACCATCTACTGCTCCACAATTCTCATTCGAAGAAACATACGAATATGATACAGCACTAGGTTCTGTTATATTAACAGTTGTAGTTACTTGACAGCCTACTGCATCCTCAACCACCACGCTATAAGAACTGGCTGTAAGACTACTAAAAGAAGCTCCAGATTGGAATGTTGTTCCTCCATCAATACTATATTGCAATGGAGCAGTCCCTCCAATTGCTATTACCGATAAAGAACCATCTGTTCCAGCATTACATGTTGGCTCGGTAAATGACGTACTTGAAATACCTATTCCACTAGCACTATTCACTATTTCAGTCCCAGCTATCTGACAACCATTTAAATCTTCAATTACGAAACTATAAGAGCCTGCAGACAATCCAGAAAAAGCTCCTGATGCTTGGAATGTAGTTCCACCATCTATGCTATACTGAATTGGATTTGCACCTCCCGAAACATTGAAAGTCAATGATCCATCTGATAATCCACAATTTTCATCTACTGCCACAATAGAATATGTCATTCCAGCGGGATCTGATAATACAACCGATCCATTCTGTTGACATCCATTTACATCTTCTACTACAACACTAATTGTTCCTGCAGATAAACCAGTCAATATGTTAGATGCCTGGAAAGTGACTCCACCATCCGAACTATATTGATAAGTTCCTGTTCCACCTGAAGCTGTAATTGTTATCGTTCCATCAGCCCCTCCATTACAGTTAGGATCAGAAAACGAGGAAGTGAATGACATTGCAACTGGTTCTGTTACTGAAACCGTTCCTGTTCCTTGACAACCATTTGCATCTTCAACAACTATAGAATAAGACCCTGCTAACACACCATTAAACACACCTGAAGTTTGGAATGTTGTTCCACCATCAATACTATAGTTTAACGTTCCTGTACCTCCACTACCGGTAAGCGTAATTGTCCCATCATTCCCAGCATTACATGAAACTGAACCGACAGTCGATCCATATGTTATTGCAGCTGGAGCAGCCATCGAAACTGTACCCGTTTGCTGACATCCGTTTCCATCTTCCAAAACAAGATTATAGGTACCAGTACCTAGTCCAGTAAAAGATCCGGAACCTTGAAAAGTAGTTCCGCCATCTATACTAAATTGATAAAATCCAACTCCCCCGCCTGGAGTCATTGTTATGCTTCCATTCATGTCTCCAGCACACAATGGACTTGTACTTGTAAATCCTAATGATAACGCAGAAGGTTGACCTATTACAGCAGTTCCATTAGCTTGACATCCATTAGCATCTTCTACTATATATGGATATGAACCTGCTGGTAGTCCTCCAAATGTATTTACACCAACGAATGTTACACCACCATCAACCGAATACTGATATGGAGATGTTCCTCCAGAAGCATTAATTGTCCCAACTCCATCTGTACCACCATTACAACTTGCATCCGTCACAGACTCCGAACTTGTTAAAACTGTCGGTTCTGTAAGAGTAGCTGTTGATGTGGCTTGACACCCTCCCGCATCTTCAATAGTAATTGGATAAACACCAGGGGCTAATCCGTTAAAAGTAGCAGAAGCTTGGAAGGTAGTTCCGCCATCGATGCTATATTGTAGTGATCCGCTTCCACCAGAAGCTGCTATAAAAATAATGCCATCGCTCGCTCCGTTACATGTGATATCAGTCTCAGTAATTGTATTAATTACTGGACCAGCAATTGACCCAACGGTTTCTGTACTTGTTACCTGGCATCCATTTGCATCTTCCACAACAACATTGTAGTTTCCAGCATTTAAACTATTAAATACACCTGAAAATTGGAAAGTTGTTCCTCCGTCTATACTATATTGAAGTGCTCCTGTTCCTCCTGAACCTGTAAGCGTTATTATACCATTCGACAAACTACAACTTTCGTCTGAAACAGAGGTCATATATGTTATTAGTGCAGGATCTGTAATTGTAACCGTAGCTGTTGTTTGACAACCACTGCCATCCTGAACTACGATGTTATATGTTCCTGCTGATAAGCCATTAAAGTTACTAGGATTTTGGAAAGTTGTTCCTCCATCAATACTGTACTGTTTTGGGTTTGTACCTCCCGTTGCGGTAATTGATATATTTGCATCAGAATCTCCATTACATGTTGGCTCTGTGTTAGTAACATTTGTGATATTGGCACCCCCAACACTTCCAACTGTTTCTGATCCTGTTGCTTGACAATTATTAGCATCTTCTACAACAACATTATACAATCCTGCATTTAATGATGTAAAACTATTAGATGCTTGGAAGGTTGTACCTCCATCAATACTATATTGTAAAGCGCCTGTTCCACCACTAGCAGTAATTGTAATTGAACCATCTGATGATCCACATGTTTCAGGTGAAGATGCTGATGTATAAGAAATCACTATTGGGTCAGTTAGTGTTTCAGTAGAAGTTGATTGACAACCATTACCATCTTCAACAACTAAATTATAACTTCCAGAGTTCAAACCACTAAATAATACCCCGCCTTGAAATGTTGTTCCTCCATCTATACTATAAGTAAGAGGATTAACTCCTCCAGATGCTGAAAACGAAATAGAACCATCATTTCCTCCATTACAAGATGGATTTACCAATGTATTAGTATAAGAAACTCCTGCTGGTTCGGTTAAGGTTTCTGTACCTGTTGCCTGGCAGCTCGATGCATCCTGAATAATTACAGAATATGAAGCAGCGTTAAGCCCTGTAAAAGAACCTGAAGTCTGAAATGTTGTCCCTCCATCAATTGAATACTGATAAGGAGATGTTCCTCCAGAACCAACAAGTACAATCTGACCACTTCCATCTCCATTACAAGATAAATTTGTCAATGAACTCGTATAAGATACTACAGCAGGTTGCGTAATTGTAATCGTTTCTGTAGACTGACACGAATTAACATCCTCTACAACTACAGAATAACTTCCCGCACTTAATCCAGTGAACGAACCTGAAGCTTGGAACGTAGTTCCACCATCTATGCTATATTGTAGTGATCCAGAACCACCACTTCCTGCTAATGTTATTGACCCAGAAGCATCTCCATTACATGTTAAGTTTACTGAAGATGACGTATGAGTAACAGCACTTGGCTCGGTTAAAGTAACAGATCCTGTTGCTTGACAACCATTCACATCCTCAACTACAATAGAATATGTTGCAGCTCCCAAACTGGCAAATGATCCAGATGATTGAAAAGTAGTCCCACCATCAATACTATATTGATATGTTCCTCCACCACCAGAAGCCGTTAAGGTTATTGTACCGTCTGTATTTCCATTACAAGAAACATTAGATGCAGAAGAACTATAAGTTACTACAGTAGGTTCTGTTAAAATTTCAGAGGAAGCAGTTGACATATTAGCTCCAGCATCTTGTGCTAGTACACTATATGTACCTGCAGCAAGACCAGAAAATGTATTTGAAGCTTGCCAAGTTGTTCCCCCGTCAATACTGTATTGATAAGGTGTAGATCCTCCTGAAGCTGTTACTACAATACTCCCCGAGTTATCTCCATTACATGTCAAATTCGTATTTACTGTTGTATGAGTTACTGTTACAGTAGTAATATTATAGATTCCTACTCCAAAGCCAGAAAAGCCATTTGTAAACGAAGATGTGAATGTTACATCTGAATTAAACGTCCCTAATATTGCTGGAATATTATCAATCGTAAATCCAGTATAATTAGCAGGGGTAACATCATTAATAGCATTACTTCCTAATACTTTTACAATTTCTGCATTATTCCTACTATTTCCAGTTGTTGCCTCCCAAGTAGCTACTTCCGCTTCTTTATAATATACAGTTACATCAAATGTTCCAGTTGGATTTGAGTTTGTTGGAACAACGGTATATGTTTTCGAATGTAAATAATCTGCAACTGGTGCACTTGCAAATTCTAATGCACTAGGAGTTGATCCATCTCTATCAACCTCAACAGTTATACAACCATAATCAAATGCAGATGTATTTACAATAGTCATCATTACATCAGATGATGTTGGGTCATAAAAATGAACCGTTTCATTCGGGCCTAAATTTGCCTGATCTCCAGCACCTGTATTTACCGCTGTTTGAATATCAATGGGTAATGTTCCTATAACATTAATATTATCTACAGCACAACCATACAACCATCCTGTTCCATCACTATAATTAATCGCTAATTGAACACTTGCATTTCCAACATAAGGAGTTAAATCCACTATTTGATTCGTCCAAGAGACATCTATCGGAGAAGCAATAACATTTGCAACAAATGTAAAAGGACCTCCTGCAATCGAAACTCTTATCTCAGCCACTTCTTGGTTACCAGCCCAAAGATTATTTTCAAAGTACGAATCCATACTCAAAGCAGCAGAAGTATAATTAGATAAATTCATTACAGGAAATAGTAAATCAACATCATTTTGATTACAATTACAATTATCGTCATTTATCCAAGCAAATTGAGTAGCATTCGCTACTGGAATCGCATAAGCTGCTGAAGCAGCTGCTGCATTATTTCCAACTTGCCAAGGAAGATTACCTCCTCCACCAGCATTATTAACTGCTGTAAAAGGTGATATTCCTGCTTCAAAATCTTGGGTAAGAATAATTGCACTCGTTATCATTGCTGAAGGAGCTAAGTCATCATCATTTATTGTAATCGTTACGGTTTGATTAAAAGTTCCATTTGTAGCATTTCCACCATTTGCATTTAATGTATATCCTAAATCAATTGTTTCATTTCCTTCAACGTAATCATCATTGTATATCCAAATTTCAGCTGTACCAGTTAACGTTGGGGCATCAAAAGTGTAACTTACATTATTTATAACGTAATCTACTCCTTGAGTAGCTGTTCCTCCAGTAACAGTCACCGTTACATCTGCAGGTTGAGAAGGATCAGAGCCAATTGAAATCGGGACATTTAATACATAATATGGCAAACAACCATTTGCAACGTTCGCATCCGTTTCACTTTGTGTATATGAAGCCGCACCAAATTGTACGATTGGACTACAATTATCTATATTAAAAGCTCCAATTCGGGTACTTGCCTGCGTAGTTGGATTATACTGAGCAGTAAACCAAAATGTTTCACCATCTGTAGGGTCAACTCCCATTGAGTTATAATCTCCCCATCTGTTTGTATTATTTGGAGAAGTACCATCTACCAGTTGCACTTCAGCCTCAGTCATTACTCCTAATGGGTCACATTCTTTTCTTCCTGTATATCTAATTTCTGGATGCATTGAACTACTAGCAACATTATATGCTAAACCAATATTTCCTGATGCAGCTAAACCAATAGTTGGCATCCATCTATGGTTTCCATCTGGAGCATAAGTTCCTTCTTGGTAAATTGACCAAGTTCCTCCACCACCTCCGGTTCTCCTAAGCTCATACCATCTAATTCCTGCCCAATCGGTTCCATCTACATCTGTAACATGTGCACATACAATCGACTCATGTGTACCAAAATTTCGATACATAATTCTATTCATTAATATCTCTCTAAGTGGATCTAAAGTTGTTCCAGAACCTTGCTGTGGAATACACGCAAAAGAAGTATACCCACACAATTCCGTTTCATGAGGTGTTGTTCCAATCGTTTGTACTTGAGTCAATGTAGCTGCACCTGGAGTTGCCCAATTTATATCCAATTCCCACATTTCCAGAGCATCAGAAGCTGACCCTGTCCAAGCATCATCTCTCATCCTCATTAAAAGCGCTGGTGTTCCTGAAACTGCAGTTCCTAAAATACTAACTGGAGTTGTCATTTGAAAACCAATTGTTCCAAAGTGAGGCACAGTGAAACGTTGTGAACTTGTTGCTCCACCTGCCAACATACTAGTTCTATCTAAAGCATATACAGAAGAAGACCCTCCACTTTCATTTGCTGTAATTAAATACGAATTATCCCAAATCGAATATTTTGGATAATCTGGGAAAGTTGGTGCAAGAACAGAATAAATAAAATACGACCCTGTAGGATCTGGAGTTGTGGATATTGCAATATACAAATTGTTACCTCCATTTTGAAACTCACTCAACAACCATCTATCTGCACGTTCATCATATAACACAACAGGATCACCTAATCCTGAACCCGTACCTGCAAGTGTGGAAAATAAAGTTGTATTTAATAATACTCCTCCCGTTTTATCCCATATTTTAACAACTGCTCCTGAACCTCCATTTAACATTTGTACCACATGATTTGGACCAACATCTAATGCGGGATCACCTGGCATAGTGGTAGTTCCCATACCTTCCCAATTTCCTACTTCAGTACTTTTATTGGTGCTTGGGTTTCTGTTGTATTCCTTCTGATGGGCTTCATCACCATTCTGAGGTAATGCATTAGGGTTTATCGTCTCATTTAATAACCAATCATCTTTTGCATGATACCCATATTTTTTTGGCTTTGTTATTGGGTGAACAACACTAGGATCAATTATTACATCTCTAAAGACTTGAGATTCACCTAAAAAAATTGTTTGAATAGTCTCAGGGTGAGTTATTACACCATTCCTATCCATTTCTTGTTGTTGCTGAGAAACTGTTGCTAAAGTTGAATTCGTTTGACCAAAAATTGTATTTGAAAATAATACAAGAACAGTTAATTGTAATAGTAACTTCATTATAATAGTTTTAATTCAATATTTATTAATAGTACAAGGACGGTAAAGTCCAACAAAAGGTTGGAATCATTTTCATGTATTATTACAACATACAAAATGTTATTCTCCCTACTTAATAATCAATACTTTAACTGGAATTATTTGAGTTGTTTCTAGTAAAAGTGAGGGGAAATTAGGAATCTAATACCACAATTCAAAACTTTCTTATCAACAAAATGTGATGTTTTAAAACAGAATAATGAATTTTCGTGCTATTTTAAACACTTTTCATCCATATCAACTTAGGGGATTAAACTAACTCAAAAAACTGATTACAAGAAGCTAATTGCGTTTGGACCTTCGTTAAACAATAAATCCAAAATAGATAAATTCGATATAAAACCATATTTACTTTCAAACACCTGAATATACCTTTTATCCGCTAATTTATTTTTAGGAGCAATTTTAGGATGTATAGTATTTCTGAAATCTTCATACCCTATATACTCTTTCTCATAAGAGTTTGTCTCCTTAACAATAACATCTAAGTCTAGAATTTGGATTATCTTGTTTTGTATTTCCTGATTTAACTGAAATAAATGCGTATGCTCTTTTTCGTAAATAGGAATAAAGTGATGTTCGTAAAACTCAAAGTAGGGAGATGACCGATATGCTGACTCAATTGATCTCCAGTGCAGCTTTCTCCAACCATGACTATTTTCTATTTGAGCATCATTAATAGGAACCCTTTTCCCTCTTCGAATTAATGGAATGGTTAAGTTCAACTTACCATTAGCTCCATATATTTCACATCTATTCCGATAGGTTTGCTTTGAATAATGTTCATACGGATCTATCAGCACTTCTTCTGCATTTTTTAAAACAGAATAATATTCAATACTACCACAATATACAGTTCCTAAAACGGCCTTCATTCAATAGGCTTTTACTTTACGAATGAAAATATTCTACTCCAACGAACACCTCCACTAAACCAACCTTTTTCAGCACTTTTTGAAAACCAAACAAATGATGCTGTTCCGACAACGTGATCTTCTGGAACATATCCCCAATATCTAGAATCTGCTGAGCCATGTCTGTTATCTCCCATTAACCAATAGTAATTTTGCTTAAAAGTATAGGTCTTTGCTACCTCGCCATTCAACATGTAGTTACCTCCTACTTTTTCAAGGGTATTTCCTTCATAGGCAGTTATTGCTCTTTTATAAGCAATATAGTTTTCATCATTCAACTCTATTGTAGCTCCTTCTTCTGGAATATATAAAGGTCCAAAATTATCCTTTGTCCAATCTATACTAATATCATTTGGAAATATTGAACAATACCCAGGGCTAAATCCTTTTTCCTCCCACATAATTGAGACACTATCAACTCCAGCTAAGTTACTTAATTCCAATGCAGTTGTTTTACTACAAGAAAACTGCATCACACCAACATTTCTCACATTTGCTGAATCCCCAACAGAAATTTCACCTCTATTTATACCATTTGGATAGATTTCATATTTTTCAAATAAGTAATCGTTATTAAACGGTATCATTGATGCTTGATCTTTAAAATAGAACACATGAGAAAATTGTGCAAATTCAGGGATCTCTTCAGCAACCCCATTAATATGAATTGTTCCATCTATAATTTCAACCGTATCACCACCGATTGCTACACACCTTTTAATATAGTTCTCTTTTTTATCTACAGGATGCGTCATTATTCCTCCTGTTTTAGTAATTGGCGCTCCGCCTGAAGGGTTACCATACAAAGCTCCCCCGTTTGCAATATGTTCTCTAGCTTTACTCATCATGACATCTTTCACTTTTTCAAACTCTTCTAAATTTGAAACACCACTCATAGCAACAGCTTGATTTCTTAATATGGAATAATAGTCATGTGCAATTGCGTCATCATGAACAATTACAGTATCTCCTGCAGGCCAGTTAAATACCATAATATCATTTCTCTCGATACTACCATAACCAGGGAGACGCATATAGTCATTTTTAAACCACTCAACATAAGACTTTGTATATGTTCCAGGAATTCTATTATGTACAAAAGGAACTGACAATGGCGTTTGAGGAATCTTAGCCCCATATTTTAATTTATTTACAAAAAGATAATCACCAATTAGCATTGTTTTTTCCATCGACCCTGTTGGAATTGTAAACGCCTCGAAAAAGAATACCCGAATGATTGTTGCTGCTACAATTGCAAACCCAAGAGCATCTGTCCATTCCTTAGGCATTGTCTTTTTATTAGCTTTGTCTTTAGAGCCTGTTAGTTTGAATACCATTAACAAAGCATGCCCGACAAATGGCGCCATAAAGAATAAAGTAAGATGATCGTGTATGCTTCTTTTTTCTCTATCATCTTTCTTTGTCCAATCTGTTGGTTCAACGATTACATTTTCATCTTTATATGCTAAGGTTGGAATCATATACCAAGGAACTAAAACAGTTAGAATGGTGTCTTTTGGATCGTACTTACCAAACATCCTTGCTGTTTCAACATTACATGCAATTGTAATTACAAAGTTTACAAATGGAATAGGAAAAAAGAATATCCACCACCAAGGTTTATTGAGGACTTTTAGCCAAACCCAAATATTATATCCAGGAACAAATCCTTCCCATTTTTGTCGTCCCGCTTTTTCAAAAATTTTCCATAATGATGCAAAATAAATTACAATCATTAGGTACAGTAATATTTGTGGTACTCCCATCTTACTCTTTTATTAATTTCGATTTACAAGGAAAGTACATCCTTCATTGTAAATACTCCTTTTTTATCATTCATATATTCAGCAGCTAACACTGCTCCAAAAGCAAATCCTTTGCGATTTTTTGCTTCGTGTTTTATTTCTACTATATCAATATCCGACTCATACTTTACAATATGAGTTCCAGGTACATCTTCAATTCTTTTTGATTCGATAGCCAATTCATTTTCAGAAACATTAGTGTCATTTCTCCAAGAAAGCTTTCTACTCAAGCTATCAATAATACCCTCCGCAATACTAATTGCTGTTCCACTCGGCGCATCCAATTTTTGCGTATGATGAATCTCTTCTACTTCCACTTCGTATTGATTATTTGCATCCATTAACGCAGCCAACTTTCTATTTATTTCATAAAAAATGTTAACACCTACGCTAAAATTTGTTGCATACAACAACCCTCTATTTTCAGCCTTACACCTTTCTTGAACAGCATTAAAATCATCATACCATCCAGTTGTTCCAACTATTACTGGAACATTTGCATCAAAACACTTATTAATATTATCAACAGCTGATTCAGGGGATGAAAATTCAATCGCTGCATCACAATTCTCAAGTAACCTCTTATCAAAATAAAGATTTTCTCGATTAACTTTCAATGTTACAGAATGGCCTCTTTGCAAAGCAATTTCTTCAATCACTTTCCCCATTTTACCATATCCAAGAATAGCTATTTTCATCATAGTTTTTGACAAGCCAACAAATGTACACTTTTTAACCAAAATTTTGATTTGTAAATGGTAAGCTTTGCAAATTCTGAATTCAGTAGGGTTTTCACAATTTAAATTGTTTTATTCACATTTAGTAGAGGTTTTATAATAGAATTTTTATTTTCACCATCGCATGAAACAACCATTAAGAAATCAAGTGCGTCTTTACCGCAACCTATGAAAACAATAAAATTAATTTTATCGACAGCCCTTATATTGTCAATAAGCTCAGCTATTGGACAAAAAGGAAAGCATGGATCTTTGACTCAAACTGGGACAACCATTGTTAATGAATTTACCACGTTATCTTCAAATGCTTCTTCAGGAAACACATCTATAACTGTTGCTAACTCTTTATTAAACAGTAATTCTTATACTTGGTTTGGTGGAAACTTAGAAGCTGGAGATTTAGTACTAATAATTCAAATGCAAGGAGCAGATATTAATGGGAGTCCAGAACCTTGGTCAGCTCCAGCACCAAGTGTATATGGATTACCATTTGATGCTACCTGGGGACAAATTACGGATTACTTTAATTGTGGGAACAATGAATATGCCGAGGTAAAAAGTGTTCCGAATGGGACTACAATTGAGTTGAGATGTGGCTTAACAAATGACTATACTACAAGTGGCTCGGTACAAGTAATCAGAATACCTAGGTTTTACGATTTAACAATTAATGGAACTTTATCCACTACAGCTTGGGATGGAAACACTGGAGGTCTAATTGGTTTAGAAGTTGAAAATGATTTAATAATCAATGCTGGAGGTTCTATTGATGCTTCGGAATCAGGCTTTAGAGGAGCTTTCACCAATGTCGATTTATCTGGAACAACTGGAGTCAGTCATTGGTCAAGACCGCTAACTAATGGTGGTGGCTTGAAAGGAGAAAGCATTCGAGGTTGGGGAACAGAATATGACATTCATGGAGGAAGATATGCCAAAGGAGCACCTGCCAATGGTGGTGGTGGTGGAAACAACCACAATGGTGGCGGTGGCGGTGGCGGTAACGCCGGAAATACTGCAAACTGGAATGAAGGTGTTGGAGTTCCGCAAGGAAATTATAATGCTTGGACTCTTGAAGCTACAAATATTTTGGGTGTCAATTCTTCTGGCGGTGGTCGTGGTGGATACACATGGTCTGGAACAAATCAAAATGCAAATACTACAGGCCCTGGAGATGCAAGCTGGGGAGGAGAAAACAGAAGAAACAGAGGTGGTTTAGGGGGAAGGCCCTTAGATTATTCAGGTGGAAAAATTTACCTTGGTGGTGGCGGTGGTGCTGGACATATAAATGAGTCTTCCAGCACAGGTGCTGCAGGTGGTAACGGCGGAGGAATAATACACCTACTTAATTATGGTTCCATTTCGGGAACTGGTAGCGTTATTTCCAATGGAGAAAACGGTGAAGATGTAACTGCTTCTGGAGCTAGTTTTGGAAACATTGCTGGAAATGATGGTGCAGGTGGAGGTGGTGCAGGTGGAACTGTATTAATTAACTCTCCTAATCCAATAACAGGTATTTCTATTGCAACCAATGGCGGAGATGGCGGAAATCAAATTATCATCGATGGTGGATTTGGGGATATGCGTGAAGCTGAAGGACCAGGTGGCGGTGGTGGTGGTGGCTATATTGCTATTTCAAGTGGAGCTATAACCCGAACAGCAAATGGAGGAATGAATGGAGTAACCAACTCTCAAGGCCTTGATGAATTCCCTCCAAACGGAGCTACAGCTGGAGGTACTGGACTTCCTAATGAATCAATTTCAAATTTCTTTTTAACTACAACAAATGATACGATTTGCAGCGGGAGCACTTCTACATTAACTGCTTCTGTTACTGGAACATTGGTTGGCACGATAACCTGGTACGATGCTGAAGTGAATGGAAACGTAATTGGAACAAATGTTTTTACAACTGGAAACATTACTAATGATACCATTTTTTATGTTGGTACTTGTCCTGGTAATTATTTAATCCCTGTTTCAGTAATCATGTCAACACCCGTTACATTTAACGATGCTTCGGTAGTAATAAATGATGAGAATTGTGGTTTAAGTGATGGTTCTATAACAGGAATTACAATAGGAGGAGGTATCGCACCCCTAACTTATGAATGGAATGGTACTCCTTCAACTTTGGATTTAACTGGAGCATCAGCTGGCAGTTACACCTTAGAAGTTATCGATGCAAATGGATGCACTACAACAATTGGAACTTACGTTATTGGAACTGCTTCAAGTATTTCATTAGATGTTACAAGCATTGTAATAACGGATGAAAATTGTGGAAATGCAAACGGGGGAATTACCGGAATAACTACAACAGGAGGATCAGGAACGATAACATATACTTGGAATGGATCTGGATCAACAAATGAAGATATTTCAAATGTCGCTGCAGGAAATTATACGCTAGTTGCTACTGATGGATTAGGCTGTTCAACGTCTTCAGGCCCTCATGTTATTACCAATAATTTAGGTCCAACAATTGACATTAGTGGACTTACAATAATAGATGAATCATGTACATTAATAAATGGAAATATTAATGGGATAACGGCTTCAGGTGGTACAACCCCTTATATTTATACATGGAATGGAACAACAACTTCATCAGCTGACACGGCAAATTTAGCTGCAGGTAATTATACTTTGAATGTATCGGATGCGAATGGGTGTACAGACCAAACAGGACCGTATGCTGTTGTTGATAATTCTGCTCCTTTACTGGACATATCAAGCCTTGTAATAACGGATGAAACTTGTGGTTCTACCAATGGATCAATCACAGGAATCTCTACTACTGGAGGAAACGCTCCTCTAGCATTTAGCTGGAATGGCAATACTACATTAACAGCGGACACTTCTTCTTTAGGAGGAGGCAGCTACGTTCTTACTGTGACAGATGCTCTCGGTTGTGTTGTAGTTTCTAATCCTGTTACCGTTATTAATTTAGGGTTAACTGTAGACACTACTTCTTTAGTTGTAGTCAATGATGCTTGTACACAAGGAAGTGGTTCACTAACAGGGATAACGGTTTCGGGAGGAACACCTGGGTACACTTTTGATTGGAATGGAACAACAAGCCTTACTGCAGATACAGCTAACTTATTTGCAGGTACATATACGCTTACAGTTACCGATAATGCGGGATGTATATTTACAACCAACCCTTATACTATAATTGATAACTCCGGCCCTACTATTGATAGTTCTGCTATTGTTGTTGGTTCAGAGATATGTTCCTCTGTAAATGGCTCCATAACAGGTATAACATCATCTGGTGGGCTACTGCCGTTTACCTATAGTTGGAACGGCAATGTTACTTCTTCTGAAGATACAACTGGAGTAGCTGGTGGAAATTACACCTTAACAGTGACAGATGGAAACGGCTGTTTTTCTACAATGGGTCCAATAGTAGTTGGTTCAGTTACTGGTCCAACTATAGATACAACTTCGATAGTTATTACAGATGAAGATTGCTATGCAAGTAATGGATCAATAACAGGAATAGCAGTGAGTAATGGTTCAACACCCTATACATATAGCTGGAATGGCACCAATGGAAGCATTGATACATTGGGTATCTCCAATGGAAATTACGTATTCTCCGTTATAGACAATAACGGATGTAGTGCATCATTAGGAGCTATTGCAATTAGTAACTCAGGTGCACCAACTGCTGACTTCACTTTATCTGGCAATCCTATTTCAATAGATGAAGTTTTAACACTAACCAATACTTCATCAGGGGGAGCAGTCACTTATTTATGGACGCTAGGAAATGGTGACACATCAACAGACACGGATCTGACAACAGTTTTTGACTCTGAAGGTTCCTACTCTATTTGTTTAGTAGCATATACTGCAACCAGTTGTACCGATACAACTTGTAAAACTGTTGAGGTAATTGAAGAAGTTGAATCAGTTATCGGAATTCCAACAGCATTCTCTCCAAACAATGACACTCACAATGACGTGCTTTTTGTTAGAGGATCTGGAATTGCATCTTTTAGTTTATTGATATATAATAGATATGGTGAAAAGGTTTTTGAAACCAGCGACATTACAGAAGGATGGGACGGAACATACAAAGGTAAAGATGAAAACGCTGGTGTCTTTGCATATTATTTGGAATATGAGTACGTAAATGGCGACAAAGGCTCATTAAAAGGAAACATAACATTGGTTAAATAAATTGTTAAAACAAAAAGACATGAAAAAATTAGCATTTAGCATATTAGCCATTATCGTATTCATTAATGGACAAGCACAACAAGACATGCATTCCAGCATGTTTTACGCATCACCAATGGCTATAAATCCAGGAGCCACTGGATTCTTCCCTGGAGATATTCAAGTATTTACTGGATTTAAAAATCAATGGAAATCGATAAGTTCAAACCCTTATAATACGATTTCTGCCAGTGTAGATTCCAAACTATTAAAAGGAAAGTCAAACAATAGTTTTTTAGGGTTAGGTCTCAATTTTTATAATGATAAATCTGGTGATAGCAAATTAACTACGAACATTGCTAACGTTAGCATCAATTATGCAATAGAAGTTGCTCAAGACCATCAATTAGCATTAGGCATTCAACCATCTTTTTTTCAACGTTTTACAGGTAATGAAAATTTATCTTGGGATCAACAATGGACAGGATCTACTTTTGACACAAATTTAGAAAGTGGAGAAACTTTGGTTACGGATAAATCTTTTCGTTTTGATATTAACTCGGGGCTTTATTATTTTGGAAGACTAAACAACCAAAATTCAATCAATTTTGGTGTTTCTGTAGCACACTTGTTAAAACCTCAAAACTCCTTATTAAGTGGTGATGAAAGCCTTTATCAAAAATATACGATTCATGGAGGTGGAGAGTTCAGTAAAAATGGTTCTAAAATCGCTTTTTCTCCAAATTTAATTTACTTCAAACAAGGTCCAAATCAAGAGTTTTCAGTTGGAACCGATTTTATTTACTCTCTAAAAGAAAGTTCTAAATATACTGGATATTATGATAAATCGACTATCTCATTAGGTACTTATATGCGAATTGGAGATGCTTTTTACACAACGTTATTTTTGAACTTCTCAGGATTTTCATTTGGCTTAAGTTATGATTTAAATATGTCTGGATTATCGATTGCTACTAGCGGAAGAGGTGGAATGGAAATGCTTCTTCGATACAGAATTAACTTATCTAAATCTGGAGCGGCTAGTTTGTAAAATAGATATTGGACCGCTCTCTAAAAACGAGAGCTTTAAGACATAAAATCATTCATTTCCATAAAATCAAAACTCTTTTTAAGACTTTGAAATGATTTATTCATCAGAAATTAATTACAAAGTCTAGTGTCTTACATCTAGTATCTAATTATCTAGTATTTTTACAGCAAAGATTCATTATGAAAATATTAATGGTTTGTTTGGGAAACATTTGTCGTTCCCCACTTGCAGAAGGAATATTACAAGAGAAACTAAAATCCAATGGACATGATATTATCGTAGATTCTGCTGGTACAGGAGGATGGCATGTTGGACAAAGTCCTGATAACCGTTCTGTTGCAATTGCAAGGAAATATGGCATTGACATCTCTCGACAAAAAGCACGGCAATTTTCTGTTTCAGACTTCCAAGATTTTGACATTATTTACGCTATGGACGGCTCTAATTTATCGGATATTATTTCTATGGCAAGTACAAAGGAAGACATCGGAAAAGTTAAACTCATCCTGAACGAGATAAAACCTGGTTTAAACACTCCAGTACCGGACCCCTATTATGGAGGTAACGATGGGTTTGAAAATGTCTATCAACTATTGAACGAGGCATGTGAAATTATTACAAATAAAATCCAATAATGAAAACAGGTAAAGTTTATATGATTCCTACTACTTTGGGTGAGTCGACAATTAACGCTGTTATTCCAAAGGATGTTCAACAGATTATTATTGACACCAAGTATTTTATAGTTGAGAACATTAAAACCACAAGGAGGTTTTTAAAAAGGGTAGAACGGGAAATAGACATTGATGAGTTGCATTTTTTTGTTTTAAACAAACATACATCACCAAATGAACTAGAATCTTTTTTAACCCCTGCATTAGAAGGAAATAACATTGGAGTAATAAGTGAAGCTGGCTGTCCTGGAATAGCAGATCCAGGTAGCGACATTGTAAGTATTGCTCACTTAAAAAACCTCCAAGTAGTCCCTTTGGTAGGTCCCTCTTCTATTCTACTCGCCCTTATTGCAAGTGGTATGAACGGGCAGAATTTTTGCTTTAATGGTTATCTTCCTAAAGAGCGAAATCTAAGGGTTAGAAAAATTAAAGAATTGGAAAGGTTAGCATCAAATGGAGTCACTCAAATTTTCATGGAAACACCTTTTAGAAACAACCATCTTTTGGAAGACTTACTTAAGCAATGTTCGCCTAACACAACGTTGTGTATTGCAGCTAATATTTCTTTAGAAAATGAATTTATTCGATCGAATAAAGTGAATGAATGGAAAAAAACCATTCCTGATTTAAATAAAAAACCATGCATGTTTCTCATTGGCTAGCTAGTTATCAAGAAAAATGAACATTTTATATTAATTTCAAAAAAAATATGCTATTTTAGTATCAAAATCATCTCAAATGGAAAAATTACAGATTGAAGGAAGTTGGAAATCACCACATGTTTTATTAGATCCAAATGGAAATTTTGAAATTTGGGGCAGATCTCTTCCTGAGAATGTAATTGATATATACAACCCTGTTTTAGAGTGGTTAGATGCTTATTCTAAGAAAGCTGCTGCAGAAACTAAAGTTGAAGTTAAATTGGAGTACTTCAATACAAGTTCTTCAAAGTTATTGTATGAGATATTCAAACGATTTGAAAAGATTAGTAAAGAGGGAAACAAGATTTCTGTTAAATGGTTCTTCGAAAGTGATGATGCAGATTTAGAAGAAGAAGGCAACATGTTTGCTGAATTAGTTGATGTCCCTATCGAAATGGTTTCTATTGAAGAGTTTGAATTTACTTTTCAATAAATAGATCTTCTTCAATCTTCGGTAAAACTTCCAGATAATAAATTACAGGTGTATAAGGTGGTACAATGTTCCCTGCTGAACCAGTCCCTTTAAAACCGATATCAGAAGGTATCAATACTTTTGCTTGTTGTCCGTATTTCATAACTGAAATTGCATTTTTGAGTCCTTCTACCATTTGCCCTGTTTGTCCAAATTGAAATTCGTCAGGATTCCCATTATTATAAGTATTATAAAACTCTTGTCCATTTGTAAATGTTGCAATATAATGTAATTCGAATACCTCATTATAATTGACGGTTTCACCATTTTCAATAGCGTCATAAACAATATATAATCCTCCTACCTCAACAATTGAATCTCCACTATTCTTCCAATAATCTAATGTTTCTTCTATCATTTGGAATTCTTCAAAATCTTTTAAACGTTGCCATTCTTTTAAATCCGTTTGATACTCTTTATTGTTCTGTATTTTAAGTAATCTTATTTCAATTTTCATTTCTGGATCACCAATCAAAAAATCAGGCACATCCGCCTGAATATACTCATTGAAAAACCGATCTGGACTAATATAAAAAGTCACGCTATCACCTTCTTTCAATTTAGCAAACCCCTCTTCAATTCCTCCAGGGATATTTGGTTTTTGTAGTTTAACAATGTCAGCTCCATTATACCCCGTATTTACAGAAGTATAAAAAATGGAGTCCTCTATTGTACTCCATTTCATTTTAACGGATAATACATCCCCTATTTGAGGTTCTTTACCTTTAGCTACAATATCCTGATATTTGTATTTTAACCCACCTTCTGTATGGAAGAATTCAGGGGATTCCGTTTTACAACTGACTGTAAAAATGGTAGCCGAAATTAGTATAATTATTGTATTACTTATTTTTCGCATCCAACACATGAATATCATAAAGAACCGTAGATAATGGTGGGATTTTATTCATATCTCCTAAAAGACCATGCGCTGCAAAATGTGGGAGTATTATATATGCTTTATCCCCTACGTGTAAATATTTAACGGCTTCATGTAACCCGGATTCTACATTATCCATACCAACCAAAAAAGTGTGATCTCCATTTTCGGCAGAAGAATAACAAAGTGTCGTATCTGAATCAATTAACCTTACCTCAAATTCAACGGTGATAAGCATCTCTTGCTGAATTTGCAAACCTTCACCTTTTTCATATACAAAATAGCGTATCCCTGATTCGGTGGCTATAGCATCCCATCCGTGCCGATTAATATATTGATCAATTTTATACGATTCATCTTTCACCCACATGCGGTGCATTTCAATAGACTCCTCTTTTGTAATCGTTATTTCTTGTTCGGGTTCTTCATAAACCACAACGTCTTCCTTTGGCTGGCAAGCTAAAATTAAAATAATCGGTATTATGAAAAGTAATTTCATTTTAAAAACTCTACAATTTTAGTTTCAAATAGTTCAACGGTTTCATCCAACGACACAAAGCTAACTCCTCCTGCTGCATTTTTATGCCCTCCTCCGCTAAAATTTTGGCTAGAGAATTCATTCACTGCAATATCTCCTTTAGATCGGAATGACATTTTCACTTTATTTTCATCTTCTTTAATAAATGCAGCCATTTTTACTCCTTCTATGGATAAGGCATAATTAACTAACCCTTCCGTATCTCCTTTTTTATAGTGAAATTGTCTTAATTCCTCCCAGCTCATCGTTATAACTGCAACAGGCACATTTGGTAACACTCTTAATTTTTCATTCAATGCAAACCCCAATAAATGTAATTTAGGTAATGTATTTACATCATGTACCAATTCATGTATTCTAGAATGGTTTAATCCTCTGTTAATTAAATCAGCAGCTATCAAATGTGTTTTTGCTTGAACCGATGGAAACCTGAAAGAACCACTATCTGTCATAATCCCACAATATATACCTTCAGCTATTTGATCATCAATTAAAGCTAAATCGTTAAATCCTTCAATGAAATTATAAATAAGTTGAGCTGTAGAACAAGAAGAAGTATCACTACACATCCAGTCTGCAAAATCAGATGGATGCAAATGATGGTCAATCATTGCTTTATAAGCTGTTGACTTTTCTATTAACTCTCCAACTCCACCTACTCTTTTTAAATCATTATAATCTAGGCTAAAAATAACCTCAGCTGCACTTATTAATTCTTTTACAACAACCTCATTTTGATCATACACATATACATCATCAGCTCCTTTCATCCACTTTAAGAACTTTGGGAAACTATCAGGGACAACAACACTTACATCAAATCCTTTTTTAGTTAAATAACCAAACAAGGCTAACGAGGAACCAATTGCATCTCCATCTGGAGATTGATGTGTTGTAATAACAATTTTCTTACTACTCTTTAAAATCTCTTCTATATTCATTTCCCAAAAATAAAAAAGCCCCACTCAAAATGAGCAGGGCTTTAAATAAAGTTATCAAATTTTATCTATTAAATCCAGTTTTTGCAGCTGGCTGGTGTTCTATCAAAAGACCAACACAAGCATAAGCTTCAGCACCAAGTCCATCACCTTCATCAATTCCAGGTACTTCTGGTATATAAACTTTGATAGTTAATTTTCTTGTTTTATCAGAAACAAAGATAAACTCTTGAGCATCCTCATCTTTTTTATTGTCATAACGAACGACATCTACTTTATTGTAAACACGTCTTCTCGTTTTTTTCTCAACTTTTTTCTCTCCAATGATTTCACCTGTTTCTTCGTCGTATTCTTCAACCATTTCATACTTTATGCTCTCCTTCCAACCTGGTTTAGTTATTTTCTCAACAACTTGAAATTCAAATTTTCCATTTAGTTCGTATTGAGTTGGTGAGCATAAAGACATCCTATATTCCATGTCTTTGTATACAATAATTGTAACCTCTGCAGTATCGCCTTGAATAAATGCTCCACTTAAAGATTGTCCGTTATATGTAAAACCTTCTTTTTTGCCATTTGGACAATATTTAACGGTACCATGGCAATTTTGACTAAACAAAGTACTAGGTGCTATTACTAAAGCAGCTAACAACAGGTTTGTAAATAATTTTCTCATAACTTAATTTTTATCTTTCTTAAAGCTCTCCCTCTACTATATCATTTCTTAAATCAGAAACCAATTCCTTCAACTTTTCGTATTGTTCAGCAGAAACTACGATTGTAGAACCTCCTGAAAAAACATATACATCACCTTCTTGTGAAGTTGAAGCATCATCTCCTTCTACTTCTTCAAAACTCCAAAACAATTCTTCAATATCTGCTAATTCTTCCATTACTTCAGCAACATCAGCATCGTCTTGATATTTCATCATGAATCCCATTAAATTCCCAACTGTTAATTTTTGTTCTCCAATTCGAGCTACTAAATTGCTCCCCTCTTCATACTCGCCTAAGTTGGTCATTATGTATAAGCTTTCAATCCACCCTCCAAGCACAATTAATGCCAAAGTTGAACCGCGCTCATTATCTTCTAAATAAGAATAAGCTTGAAAATAAGTATCATTTGATAAGAACATTAATGAATCTGAATCTTCATTTTCCAAGCTAGTCTCTACTCTTTCGTAGATCGCAGCATCCAATGCATTGGAGATTCCAAGTTCATCACTTAATACTTTAATTGTACCAAAATATCCAAGAATTGATGCATGTTCTTCGAAACTACTTGCAAAGGCTAAATCAGCAAAATAAACGCCAAAATTAAGAGCTTGATTTTTTTTATTTGTATATTTTTCTCTGTTATCTGGTGAATTTAAAACTGAAGCATCATATGCTACTCCTGTTTCTTTAATAATAGTAAATAGTTCATTTGGAGTTGGGACTGAATAAGCCATATCAGGATCTAATTCAGGAATATCCAACACTGTTGTATCTTCAACGTCGTCTTCTACAATAACTTTTTCTTTATTCTCTTCTGGTTTAGCTTCTTCTCCACAACTTGAAAAACCGACTACCAAGCCGATTAAAGCTATTACATTCCACTTTAACATATTTTTTTTCATTTCCTGATTTTTGAATGTTCCTATGTAGCAAAAATAGAAATATTTTAATAATAGTACTGCTTTTTTATTATTCTCTTAAATAAATATGTTCGAAATGAGGATATTACCTTTAATTAGTAATTTATCATGGTTAAACTATAATTAATGTTTATGATCATGAGCTGACCTGGATAGTTCTTTGAACACTAAGTAGCCAATAATAAGAAACACACCAAACCCAAGGGTAACCCCCCAAGTTCTCAAATGCATTGTGGGTGAAGTAACTCTTTCAGAAATATCAAAAAACACCTGTTCTGTATTGTTTAATAAATCCCAACTATTCCATCTCAAATATCTACCTAAATAGATTCCGAAACCACTCAAAAGCAATAAGCTTAATGACATTATCCAGCCATATATTGGACTGAATTTTCTTTGAATTACTTCTTGCATTTCAGCAATTGACAGATAACAAAGAATTAGGCCATTCCAAGCGAAGCTTAATATTAATAGTAAATCAAACCAAATAGGAAAACTATGTGTAAACCTAAGGTGAAATAAATCGGTTATTATATACGGGGCATTGGGTATAAAAACAAACCAGCAGATAAACAATAGCCAAAAACCAATTTTTGATTTTTCAATGCTACTATTGCTTGTTATTAATGATGTTATCCCGAATGGAATAAGGGCAAGTATCAAATTCCAAATTAAAAATACGTAGGTTATTGACCCCGTTGAATGAACTCTATATATTACTAGAATAAGGCTAAATAAGCACGAAAACAGCATAAGAACATTCATTCTTAATCTGCCGTTATATATTATTTTTTCAATCATATTGTTTTTATAAATACTTAATAAATACTATTCCGCCTATTAGCAATGCAATTATTGCAGCCACTAATACAGCTCCCGCTGCAACATCTTTTATAAATTCAGCATTCTTATTAAAGTCTGGTGACACCATATCAACTAACTTCTCTATTGCGGTATTTATCATTTCGGAGATTATAACCATTCCTATTGCTAAGATAATCAGTAGCCATTCCATTACAGTTATCCCCAAATAATAGGACAAACAAACAGCCATTATAGCGGATACAGCATGTATTTTGGCATGTGTTTCGGTAATAAAAAATTGGATTATTCCGGAACATGCAAAACCAATGCTTTTTAACCTATTTCTAATAAACATCTTCTTCCCTTGATTGTTTATAATTATTCGACTCCAAGTTTTCTAGTTTGATGTTTGGAAAAAGATTGGTCAATTCCTTTATAGCTTCACTATCACTCAAATTATAAGACCTCCAATCATATCTTTCCTGATTCTTCAGGTATCTCCTTGCTTTCCGTTCAATTTCATTAGAAAATTCATTTAATAGACTTTCATCGATGTTCTTCATTCCACTATAAACAATTGGTAATGTTTTTGGAGAAAGGTGTACTAAATAACTAAAATCAACATTTTCAATTTTATCTTCTGCATGTGATAAATTGTAATTAACTATTATTTTATTCCAATCAATTAAGGGAGATACAATAAGTACAGCAAAAAAGTTCCAGCCCACATATCTAACAATATACCAATTGGACTTTGTGTTTTTAATTTTAAGAAAAGTATAGACCAATCCAATTATACTTAACCCCAAATAGACATATACCCCTATTCTTTTATAAGTTAATAAATAGTCGGATACATACATGTGATTTCGATAGGCTGTGGACAATATTATAAATGCATTTTGAGCAATCCAGATATAGGAAAGGTTTTTAAGTAACTTGTTTTGACGAATAAAATTTAACCTTCCTCTAAAAAAGAAAAGGATAATACCAACAGCCATGATTATTGAAGTTATTAAAGCATTTATTCCTTGATGAACAATATCACTATGGTTCAATCCTTCTGGTAATTCTCCATCTCCAAAAAGGAAAAAAACATCTACTGTATTTACGAAAAGAAGAAGAACGTTCAACATAACAAACAATAATATCCCTGTTTTCTTTTCATTATCTATTGGTATTAATCTGTCTAGACTATTCGGCTTGTCAGAAGGAGTTAAATCATTTTTAGATTCAATATCAAATTTTTCAAACTGAGGAATTGACCTGTATTTGTACAACCCATATATTATTAGAAACCCAACAAACGTAAACCCAACCCAAGGTCCAGATATAAAACTTAAGTCAATTTTATCTGTGATGTTTTTGAACGCAACATTGGCTGATCTATACAAAGCAAAAAACAATAGCATAACTACAAACGCTATTGAGAACATTATAAAATTTCTCATTCGCTTAGAACTTTTTTCTTTTCTGGCTTCCGCACTATTTACTAAATCAAAAACAACAAAAACACTTGAGCCAAATACAGAGTATAAATTATGAAACAGCCCCATTATTAAAGAAGTTCCTGGAGCAACAGAACAGAAAGCTAGGGCTCCAAGAGAAATAATATTAGCTACAAACCCTAATGTTGAGCCATATAATAAAATAGCAACAGAAGATGCTAATACTCCCATTGCGCTTAATCTCCACATAGGCGCTTTTGTATTCTGCTTATAGGACAAATAAAAAAATACAATCTGTAGAACAGAAAATAGTAAGAAATTTAACCCTAGTGATTGATGATAAAATAAGAAGCTATATAAAGCTACTGAAATTGCTAAAAAAATGTCTGTTTTTTTCATGTGTTAGTTTATTTATTTTACAAAGTACTTTGTTTTTCAAAGTTAAAACGCAAAAAAAAGTGGCTTATTGTCCTTTGAGGATTTTTTCCAATCCATCTATATGATCAGCAAAAGCTTTTCTTCCTTGTTTTGTTGCTTTATATGATGTTTGTGGCTTTTTTCCGACAAATTGTTTTTTAATTTCTACATATTTTAATTTTTCCAACGCCGCAACATGACTCGCCAAATTGCCATCCGTGAGATTTAGTGTTTCCTTTATATCTTTATAACTAACCCAGTCATTAACCACCAGAATAGACATAAGACCTAATCTCACACGACTATCAAAAGCTTTATTTAATTGATTGAAACCTTGCACTAGAATTCCTATTTATTCTTCTCGTATTTAAAATACATTACTGTTCCGTATATTATATGGAGTACCCCAAAGCCAACAGCCCAAAAAAGAAGACCTCTACCAATATAATATGCAGAAATTAGTCCTAAAATAATTTCTAAGACTCCTAAATACTTAATATCATTAAACGTATACTTGCTAGCATTTAAAAGTGCTAGACCGTAAAATACAAGTGTTGCTGGTGCTACTAAACCAATACTTCCATGCTTAATTAGCATTAAACAGAATATTCCTCCCGCGATTAAAGGAATAAATAGACTAACAACCATTCTTTTAGCGGTGCTATCCCACATATTTAAGTTCTGCTTCTTCGCCTTTCTACTTGTGAAAAAATATCCTGTAACGAGAGAAAGAATTAGTACAGCTCCCCCAATAATAAACAATGATTGTAATTTTTGAACAACCGAATCACTTCCTGATTCAATATTAATAAATTCTGAATAGCTTACCCGAGTTGTACCTGAAGACACGATGCCAAAATCACTATAAACTAAGTATGCTCCTATTAATGCATAAATACCTGCAAATATCCCTGACAGCCCACTTAATGATAAAAATCGAGATGACTTTTCCATTAAATTTCTGATTTCAGATAAGTGCCCTAATTGTTCTTCTTTATCAGTCATATTAATTCGATTAAAAGTACTTTGTTATTCAAAGTTAAAAATATAATCGAATAAGTCACTCTTTATGAATGAAGACTTTAATATGAAGCTTGGTGTTTCCTAGCTAGGAATATACCCTAGTATTCTATCAATTGTACTTGTAGACACAAAGTGGTAGTTATTTCTAGCTTTAACATAAATGTCTAAACCTTTTTGTTTTCCTTCTGGTGTAGCAGCTAAAGCATTATATAGTGGTTGTAAGAATTTCCTTCTCCCAACCCTCATTAAAAAGGCTTCTAACTCAACATCAATTTCGTCATAACCAGCATCAATACTTTTTTGAAACCAAATTGCTGCTATCTCTGAATTCCCTGATTTTGTTAATTCAAACGCTTCATCTAGGAGCGCTAGTTGCTCTGGTGTTGTTTCTGCTTTGAAGTGTCTAATAAAATGTAACCATTCATGTGTAGACCATTCTTCTGGAGTAACTGAACTTGCATCATTTGTCTCATAAAACGCCTCTAATTGCGTTTCTACATTGTTAAACCTTTCTGATACCACTACTGGGCAGTTATCGGGAAGACCAGACTCATAAACCCATTCGTTTAAGTTAAACTCAATGCTATTTGGTTCCAATAAATTTTCTTTTAAATATGCAATAAATACTTCAGTTGTCATTGTTTGAAATTTATGAGAAGTGAAATAATCTTTTAAGAAAACATCAAATTTTTCACGACCAGCGGTTTCTTCAATTAATCGTAATAATGAATATCCCTTCTCGTATGCAATATCAGTCATTGCATCATCTGGGTTTATTCCTTTCATTTTTAATTTTAACATCTGCATTTCTGGTTCTAAAGATGAAACTGAAGCTAATAAATCTTGGTATCCCAATAATGCTAGCATATCAACATAATCTTTTCCGTATAATTCTTCCATTATTCTTCTTTCGAAATACATTGTAAACCCTTCATTCAACCAGAAGTCGTTCCAGTTGGAATTGGTTACTAAATTTCCACTCCATGAATGTGCTAACTCATGTGCAACTAAAGTTGTTAAAGATCTGTCCCCAGCAATTATTGTTGGTGTAGCAAAAGTTAATCGTGGGTTTTCCATTCCTCCAAAAGGAAAACTAGGAGGTAATACTATTACATCATATCTTTCCCATTGATACTTTCCATAAAGTCCTTCAGCAGCGTCTACCATTTTCCCCATATCACCAAATTCATATGTGCAAGCCTCAATCATTGAAGGCTCAGTATATACCCCTGTTCTTCCATCAATTTCAACAAACTCCAAATCACCTACGGCAATAGCCATTAAGTAGGTTGGTATGGATTGATTCATTTCAAATTCATAAACTCCAGATTCATTTTTTTCAACTGGGTTTGATGCACTCATCACTGCCATTAGGTCATTCGGAACTTTCACTTTTGCTGAATAAGTAATTCTACGACCTGGTGTATCCTGACATGGCACCCATGTTCTGGTAAGAACAGCTTCTCCTTGTGTGTACATAAAAGGATGTTCTTTACCTGCAGTTTGAGCTGGAACTAACCAATCTAATGCACGAGTTCCTTCAGTTGTAGCATATTTGACAGTAACACTTTTTGTATTCTCATTAATGTGCACTGTAATTGATTGCCCTAGTAATTCATCAAGCTCTCCCAATTCGAATGTTGCTTCTTCGTCTTCGTTTAACGTAATAGATTCTATATTAAGTTCTCTAGAATCGAACACTATAACATCTTTATTACATGGATTTTCTATTGTATGCGTTGCGGATCCAAACAACATTTTATTGTCAAAAGAAATCTCTACATCCAAGTGAATGTGTGATACGTACACATCCATATAATTTGACAATGTATGGTAATCAATCTCCTCTTCTAACCATACTTTATCACATTCGTTTTGTTCAACAGTAACTTTTGATTCGTCCGTTACTTGCTCTTTTTCAGGTGTTCCACACCCTATAAAAGATAAAACTATAAGAATTGTAGAAAGTTGTAATAATTTCATTGCGTTTAATTTTGGGACACAAAACTATCATTAACAAGCTAATTATCATATAATTTTGAGTAGAGATATTAAATAAATTAGATAGAACCTCAAAAGATATCGCTCAAAACTGATTCTCTACTTATCATTTCAAAAAAAAACTGTACTTTCGGGGCTCGCAAAAAAAATAGAAAAGAGTTATGAGTCAAGAAACAACTAAAGTTCAAGAACAGGGAGAAATGTTTGGACACCCAAAAGGGTTATTTTACTTGTTTTTCGCAGAAATGTGGGAACGGTTCAGTTTTTATGGAATGAGAGCCTTATTGGTTCTTTATTTGTCTACTCAACTCTTCAAAGATTTAATGAATGGTGAAGAAGTGGCTTTTTCAATATATGCTGCTTATGGAGCCTTAGTCTATTTCACTCCTGCTATTGGAGGAATGCTTGCTGACAGGGTTATTGGGAAGAAAAACTCCGTAATGCTAGGTGGGATCCTCATGTGTATTGGACACTTTACCATGGCTTTCGAAAGCGAATCTATTTTCTTTATTTCTCTTGGATTGTTGATTATTGGTAATGGATTCTTCAAACCTAATATTTCTACATTAGTTGGAAACCTTTATAATGAAGGTGATAAAAGAAGAGATGCTGGTTTTACCATATTCTATATGGGGATTAATCTTGGTGCTTTTCTTTCTCCTTTAGTATGTGGATGGTTAGGACATGCATATGGTTGGCATTATGGTTTTGCTGCTGCTGGGATTGGAATGCTTGCTGGTATTATAGTATTTTGGAGAGGAGATAGAAAGAATGTTTTTGGAGACCAAGGGCATCAACCTGCTCCTTATAATGAAAAGAAATTTTTTGGTTTTAACATTTTGATATGGATTTATGTAATGGCTTTTGCATCCGTTCCTGTATTTGCATTTTTAGTAAATAAAAGTCAAATTGAAGTCCCATTTGTTCACTTAGAGTTAATGGAATTTTTATTATGGACTTTACTTGCCTTGGTAATGATATACCTTGTTTATTTATCTTTTACTAAACTGAATAAATCAGACATTAAGAAATTAGGAGCCATCATTGTTCTTACATTTTTCATTACAATTTTTTGGTCGTTTTTCGAACAAGCAGGTTCTTCTTTAACATTATTTGCAGAGAAAAATGTTGACTTGGTATTATTGAATGCAGCTCAAACCAATTCTATTAATGCTGGTTATATTATATTATTAGCTGTTCCATTTTCAATGATGTGGGTATGGCTTGATAAGAAAAGACGTAATCCTAATACAACAATTAAATTTGGTTTAGGAATTTTACAATTAGGACTAGGATTTTTAGTATTTGCTATGAGTGCACCATATATGGGAACTACAGGGTTAGTGCCAATGATGTTCTTAATGCTAGGGTATTTACTAATTACTACTGGTGAACTATTTGCTTCTCCAATTGGGTTATCTAAGGTAACGGAATTATCTCCTGCGTTCTTAGTTTCATTTATGATGGGAGTATGGTTCTTATCTTCATCTTTTGCTCACCATATATCAGGTGTAATTGCAAAAATGACTATTCCTACAATTAGTGAAACGGAATATGTTCAAGAGGACAATTTGTTTTTCAATTTTGCAACTTGGGCATCAGGTTGTGACCAAAACGCTGTAGGGCAATTCAATTACGAATACGACAAAGCACATGGAGCGATCGTAGATACGAACGTTCATTGGAAAAGTGTAGCAGTAGAAGTGGACAAAAAGAAAACAGTAGTTAAGAAAGAAACTTTCGGAGCTATTTCGAAATACACAGATTCTTTAACAGCCGCTAAAATAGACTTCAAATTATCTGATACTATTTTCTCAGTAAATGAAAGCAGGGTAAAATATCCTGAAGCAAGTCAATTGGTTACTTATAATAACACTTTTGACTTAATGGATGCGGTTAATGAATCTTGGGTAGCAGCAAAGGCTCCTATTGTTGAGGCTTCTAGTAAAATAACTCCAGCATTAAACACATTAATCAGTTTTAATGATCGAGAATTAATTTTAGGTTACCATTCATATAATCAAGTTTTTCAAGAAAAAGTAAATATGAGATCTTTTGAAGAAGCTTATGATTTAATGATAGGTAAGGACTCTACAATGACTGATAAAAAGAGAGAACACGAGTTAAGTAAAGTAACATTGAAATGGAAGTCTAAAGCTGAGAAATTAATTGCAATGGAAACGAAAATGATTGCTGAAAACCCTGAATGGGCACATGCTGCATTTGACTTCAACTCTGCATTAGAAGATCATAGAAGGCAGGTAGCTCCAATTAGAGGATTAGCTACATATGCTAAAATATTTGCTCAAATCGCACTGATTTCATTCATGTTTGCAATACTAGCATTCTTGGTGTCTCCAATAATGAAAAGATGGATGCAAGGAATTAAATAATAATTAGAATACTATAAAAAAACCCGCTTTTTTCAAAGCGGGTTTTTTTATGCAAATATTTTTCCTGGATTGAGAATGCCTTTTGGGTCGAACACCTTTTTTATACCTTTCATTAGTCCCAATTCCATTTCGTTAAAAGCAATGTCCATATATTGTTTTTGGACGTATCCTATTCCATGTTCTCCTGAAAGTGTACCTCCCAATGAAATAGTCAATTCAAACAGCTCTCTAATTCCTTTTGTCAATTCGTGGTTCCAGTCACCCTCACTCATATCACCTTTAATAATGTTGATATGTAGATTACCATCTCCAGCATGTCCATAACAAACAGACTTAAATCCATATTTCTCACCAATCTCTTTAACTCCTTTAAGTAACTTTGGCAATTGGTATCTTGGAACCACTGTATCTTCTTCTTTGTATACAGACGTGGCTTTTACCGCTTCTCCTACTCTTCTTCTTAAAAACCATAAAGCATCTTTTTGTGCTTCTGTTTCCGCAAACATTATTTCTCCGCAATCAAATTGCTCAACAACAGACGCAATTATCTCACACTCTTTAAAAAGTACTTCCGTATCATTTCCATCTACCTCTATCAATAAGTGAGCTTGTTCGTTATCTTTTAATTGAATTGGACTTTCTTTGGTGAAATCCATTGTCCATTCAATGGCATCTCTTTCCATAAATTCCATAGCAGAAGGAGTCAGTCCAGCTTTAAATATTGATGACACAGCTTCACAAGCTTTCTCCGCAGAACTAAATGGAATAAGCATTAACATATTGTGCTTTGGGTAAGGAATCAGTTTTAAAGTTGCTTGAGTAACGATACCCAAAGTTCCTTCACTTCCCACCATTAATTGTGTTAAGTTATATCCTGTAGAATTTTTTAATGTATTAGCACCCGTATTAATTATTTCCCCATTAGGCAAAACCACTTCTAGATTTAATACAAAATCTTTTGTTACACCGTATTTAACAGCTCGAGGACCTCCTGAGTTTTCAGAAATATTACCACCAATAAAACAAGTTCCCCTACTAGCTGGGTCTGGAGCATAGTACAACCCCTTTTCTTGAACAGCTTCCTGTAATTCTTGTGTTATTACGCCACTTTGGACAATGACTTGAAGGTTTTCTTCATCAATTTTTACAATTTTATTAAATCGTTCCATAGATAGTGCTATCCCCCCATAAACACATAATGCTCCTCCACTTAACCCCGTTCTAGCTCCACCAGGAGTAACAGCAATATTATAGGTTGTTGCAAGTTTCATTATTTCGCTTACCTCTTTAGAAGAATAAGGTTTAACAACAATTTCTGGAGGGAAATTTAAATCTTCAGTCTCATCGTGACTATGAATATCAATAATATCTTGGTTTATTGAACAATAATCTTTACCTACTATTTCGATTAAACTATTAATCAATTCGTTTGTTATATTGCTGAATTTCATGGAGTTTTATTTTTCTTCTATGGCTTTGCATAAAGCTAAAAAAGGTTTCGAATAACTAAGCAAGAAATAAACTTTTATTTTTTTTTATTCCGTACTTGCGAAATTAAATAATGCTAGTATATTTGCACCCGCTAACAGAAAAACGATAGCGAAATTTGAAATCTTGATTCAGTAGCTCAGCTGGTAGAGCATCCCGATTTATCGGGAGGGCCCTTTGCAAAAGCTACTGTAAACATCGAGAAACTGATTCAATCGTTCAGTTGATAGAGCATCCCGATTATATCGGGAGGGTCCTTCGAAGAACAATTGAAAAACTGATTCAGTAGCTCAGCTGGTAGAGCACATCCCTTTTAAGGATGGGGTCCTGGGTTCGAACCCCAGCTGAATCACAAAACTAAAGCCTTATATTCATTAGAATGTAAGGCTTTTTTGTTTTATAGAATGTTCTATCTATATATCATATACTCCAAAAAACTAGACAAATACTATGTTGGTTATTCTTCTGACATTAAAGAACGGTTGAGAAAACACAATACCTCTAATAAAAGTTATACAGGTAAAGCTAATGATTGGGAACTAAAGTATACAGAACAGTTTGCTACAAAAGAAGAAGCTATGTATCGTGAAAAACAAATTAAAAAATGGAAAAGTAGAAAATTAATTATCCAGCTTATCAGGAAGGAAAAGTAGAGCATCCCGATTTATCGAGAGGGCCCTGGGTTCTCCCTCCCGATAAATTGGGACAGGCTCAGCTGAACCGAGACCAACTTTGTTGGACGAGCTCACGAGAATTTATTCGAGTAATCACAAAATTAAAGCCTTTCCATATGGAGAGGCTTTTTTGTTTATAGAAATTAGGCATATTCCTTTATCAATTGTCTATACAATATTTATAATTATATTTATGGCATGAATCCTATTTCAATAGAAGCTACAGAATCTACACCAAGAATAAAGTGCGATTTTGAAAATCAACTTATTGAAATAGAAGGGAGATCTATCCCTGAGAATGCAAATGAGTTTTATGCCCCATTGATACAATGGTTAAAAGATTATAAAAACTCAAACAAACAGAGTCTTAATCTTATTTTTTTTCTGGACTACATCAATTCTATTTCTTATAAAATGATTTTTGAAATACTTCTAATTGCAGAAAAAATTAAGCAAGACGGAAAAGATGTTTCTGTTCTTTGGAAATACGAAGAAGATGATGACGAAATACTAGATGAAGGAACACACTTTTCTTCTAAGCTTGACATACCCTTTACATTTAAGGAAATACCTGAGGAGGATTAGTCAATTTTCACTCTATTCTAAAATAACTATTTCTATATTTGTAGCAATACCCACGTGCTGGAATTGGTAGACGGGCTACGTTGAGGTCGTAGTGCACTATGTGCGTGAGGGTTCGACTCCCTCCGTGGGTACTAAACGGGACAAGTTCAATTTATTTGAGCTTGTCCCGTTTTCTTTTTTTGCTAAATCCTCCTGTAATAGGCACATTCCAGCGAATATTGAGTTTACTCTTGTGGTTCGATAAGTGTGATTTTTGTGATCATACCTAATTCCGTCAGGAAACACGATGTTTTGTATTCTTCGTTTTTCTTCTAAATTGCCAGATATCCATAGTTTCGGGAGCTTTATCGCCATTTCAACTGCTTTTTCAATCGCAATTTCAAGGTTCGATAAATTAAAATGCGAGTTTTGTATTTCTTCATTGATTTTGTTCAACTCACTTTCAAATTCATTTTTAAACTTTAAATACAGTTCCCTTTCAATTTCTCCTAAAACAAACCTTCTCTCAATTTTTTCCAAATTGCTTTCTAATACTGAAACTTGTTTTTCAAGAGCAAGCATGTTATTTATACTTTCTTCATGTAGCTTAATAAAAGATTGAAGTAATACTTCTTTCAAAGGAGCTTTCCATTTTTCATCTTTTAACTGATAATCCATTAATAAATCAGAGAACAATTCATGCATCATTTTAGCGCTTCGATTCTCTTTTGCCCCTATTCGGTTATTCTTATAGTAATAAAGGCCTTTCTTTTTTACCAAATAGCCTGTGTAAGGAGTTCCGCAACCATCTGATTTAACAAATTTCTTAAGGGGTAGATTTTTATCATCTTTAGTGTAGTTTCCTCCATGATTATTTTGGCTTAGAATATTATTCACCTTTAAAAAGGTTTCTTTAGATACTAAAGCAGGGTGTTTTCCTTCAATAATTTCCCCCGGAATCATTCTGCTAACTATTAAACCACAATAAACAGGGTTCCTAAAATAATCACTCAATTTTTTAGAAGCTTTCGACCAACCAAACTTTTTTAGTTTATCCGCTATTTCAGCATAAGTTAGATTATGTTCTGCTTTTAATTCAAATGCTTTCTTTAACAGTTTCCCTTGTTCATTGATAACTAGCTCTGGAATTTTTCCTTTTCCAGGGTTTTGATTGGTATATCCAAATGGGACAACACCTCCTATATATCCTTTTCTCAGTCTTTCTTGCATTCCCGAAACAGATTTATCTCGTCTTAGTTCATTATCAAACTTACTAAAGAGAAAGAATAAATCCTGCTGAAACGAACCAGATGAGGTTGTAGCATCTACTTCTTGTGTAGCAGATAAAACCATTATCCCTCTTTTTTTAAGTTGCTCTGTTATATACGATCCATTAGCTCCCGTTCTTGAAAAACGATCAAATGAATAAACAATTATATAAGCGATGTTTGTATGTCGCTTTACATAAGTTAGCATCTTTTGAAATTCTTTACGTTCATCGCTTTTAGCAGATTCATAAGTTCCTCCAAAGTATTCAACCACATTCAACTTTCTTTTCTTTGCATAAAGATCACAGTACTTTTTTTGTGTGTCTAAAGAAGCATTGTTCTCTGCTTGTTCCTTGGTAGAAACTCTGGTGTAGATTACTGTCTGTGTTTTTCCATCCACAATAGTTTTACTACCTTTTTTGGCAAACTGTCTAAATATTTCCAAATCCTTATTCATAGCTTTTTATTTTTATTGGTTGTAACCTATTGAGTTGTTTTAAGATAATTGATGCGTATTCTTCTAATTGCTCAATAACTTGTCCTGCTACTTCATCCGACACCTTTTCAAACCCTTTCATTGTTTTTAAACGAGCAATGGTCATTTTTCTTCCATATCTCGATTTTAAAACTTTTAGTTTTTCTAATTCATCCTTGATGTACTTTTTCGTCTTTTCTTTTTTCTCTAATAATCTTTTCTTCTTTTCTGAATGTTTCATTTTAATTAAAATAAACATTACTACTCTCAGGGTTTCCGATAAGTAGCAATATCTTCTTTCTATATGTTCTGGCTTATCCAGTAACTTGACTATTCTCTTTTTAGGAATAGTTATTTATGTTTTGTTTTTCTTTTCAGACTAACAATTTTTCCATTTTCTGTTTTGTATGAAATCTCTTGGTAGCTGTTTCGTTTAATCAAATCAACTAGCTTCCCTTTAACTTCTTTTACATCTATATTTTCTTCTGTTTCGATTAGTTTAATCTCATCATTTTTAAGTCTAACTGTTAAAGAGGTTATTCCTCCTTCTCTTAATAAAGAAAGTACTTTATCTTCCTGATCAGTTAATTCTATCATGTCTTCCATCATTTCAAAATGCTGCAAGTCTTCTCTTGCTATAAAGTCTGCTAGAACAGAACGAAGTGGATAGCTGATATAAGGTCCATTTAATATGTCACCTAAATTGATATGCTCATCAAATGGTTCACCATCAGTTACCATTGCACTTCCATCTTTTCTAATTAGCAAATGGATATCCGATTTTAGAATAACGGCTTGATGAATAATCGAACATAGAACGGTATCCAAAAGATTGGTATCGCCAGTTTTAAAAACATTCTCAAGTTCTTCTCTTGAATTAAATGCTTTTTTCAAATATTCCTGAACTTCTTTTAACTCATCAACTTCTTCACTCATTAAATTAACCAAGGTTTGTTTTAGGTCAACTTTATTAAGTAAAAAAGCTTTAAGGTTTCTAATTGCTTCCAAAGGCAAACCAAACTCCCGCAATTCTTTTACTAATCGAAGCCATACATATTCAATTGCGTTGTACTTTCTTCGCCTTTTAGTTTTCTTTTCTTCTAAATACAAACCTGATCTTGTCCAATCAAAAGCTACTTTATCACTTAAACCGATATTGGAAAGAGCGTATTGCTTCTTAATTAAGAAACTCACCAAGCTAATGGATTCATCCAGTATTTCTTTAATATGTGTTGTTTTGTCAGTCATTGTTTAAATATTACATTACAACGAGGTAAGGCGAATATTGTGCCAAAGTGAGATTTATGACAAATTTTCCAGTTTTACCCCATTACATGGTTTTGTCAGGTTATAACACGCTGAATATAGAGGTTTTACTAAAACTCCTTAAACAGGATCTATGCAGAGAACACGAAATTTTCCGTTGCCTTCTGAAAGTACTGATTTTATTGAGGTTATCAGCTTTTAATTCAAAAAAGCACCGAATCGCAACGGTTATGCAACTGTTAGCACCGGTCAGGCAACGCCCATTTTTCTTTAATTTCTGACCATTTTATTGGCAATTTATCTCCTTTTAATAGCTTATTTTGGGTAATGGAATAAACATAGTTTTCGTTGTTATGTCTACTCTTTTGCATAAAAGCAATTCGGTGATTTTCTTTAGTTAATTGAATATCAATGGTTGCAGAGCTATTGTAAAGGATGGAGGAACCTCCTCTTGGCTTTCCTTCAGAAGTTTTTTGAAAGATGATTACAAAAAATGTATTTGGAAAATCTTGACGTAAAGCCTCAAAATCAGCTGCAACGGATGATATTTTGGAGTAGCTATCGATAAATATACAATCATATTGTGTAGCTAGCATTCTTACTTGTTTTAGTCTTCCTTCAGCAAAGGCTTTAAAGTTATACTTACTTAAATCTAACTTTATTACAAGTTCTTGCATGCTTTCAGTAAATCCTGCTTCTAAAGAAAAATAGGCAACACTTAGGCTTTTTTCTAAAAATGCTTTTGCAATTTTGAAACTAAAAGTAGATTTTCCAGCTCCTGAATCTCCAGTTAAGGCAATGGCGCATTTCTCTCGCTGTAACTTTCCTATAAACTTTCCTAATTCACCATTTAGATCAATTGTTTCAAATTTCATCCCTTCTAATTCAGAAGCGGTATAACCTCGTAAATTTATAACTGGTTCTTTTTTATTTGAACTGGATTCGTCTTCTGCATTTCTTTGAACAGGTAAATTCTCTAAATCAATTTTTAGAAGTTGTTCTAATTCCTTCTCTAGTTTTTCACTTTCTTGTTTTGTTTTTTCAATTTTTGCTTCTTCTTCCTTCCAATGTTCTTCAGAATTTTCTTTGCTTATTTCTTCTAGCTGATCTTTACTGTCAAAATATTTAAACTTCATCCGATCATGATTATCATCGTATTTTCTTGAGTATTCTCTGGCAACATTTTCTTTTTCGTATTTACAACCGTATTTTACTGCATCAAAATCTTCTTCTGAAACTTTCAGTTTTTTAGCTAAAATTCGTTTAAATAGATCATTACTAAAATCTTCATAGCTTGCATTCTTTACCCATAGAAATCTATTATAAATCCTTTTGGCTTTTTCGAATTTCTTGGTTGCGGTTTCAAGATCACCTGTGAACTGTTGTTTTTGTTCCTCTATCTGCTTGACCTTAAATTCACAAAACTCTTTATTCTCTTTTAGTTTTTTTTCAATCTTCTTGATTTGGTTTTCAACTTTTTTCTTGCGTTTAAATTGTCGATTACGGCATTTGTCAGAGCAAAAAATTGCCCCCTCATTTTTACCTTTTAAATCTTTATTACATTGTTTGCAAAACATATATTATACCTTTTTCTATAGATATAACACAAGAATCGATCCTTTGGTACTAGAAGGGGCTGATAAACTATTATTCGGTTGGGTTGGGCTATTGGTTGGTTATAGATTCTAAGTACAAGATGATTAAACAGTTATTTCACTCACATTTTTGAATAAAAAAAGAGGCTGTCTTTTACCACACGACAGCCCCTTTAATTAAAACCAACTCTATTAAGAGTTATGAAAACTTCTTTTAATTAGCGGATTTCAAAAAGTCAACCACCTTATCAATTTCTACTTTTGTTAGATTTGCTCGGATTCGCATATGCATCCCGATTGTTTCCCAATCTGTGTCATTATATGCAGCAGGTGAAGGTGTGTTATGACATCTAACGCAGTTTTCAGCCCATAATATAGCTCCTGATTTTTCACTTACTATTGCCGATTGTGTCGCACAACTTTGAAAAAAAGTCATACTTATATATATTGCAAACACTCCTATTATTATAACTAAATTTTTCATAATTCAATTTTTAAGTTTATTAAAATCCTAATGCCCAGTGAAAAAACATACCTGTTGTGTTAGTAACTCCTGAACCTCCATGCCCACCTTCAGATTCGGTCATTTGGTAGCTAAATTTCAATACAGACCTCCAACTTAACCAATAATTTAATCCTACAGTTAACTGAGTAGCTTCCTGCTCCCATTCAGCACCTTCAGGTGTTTGAATTACAGAATACCTTCCCACAATCTCTACATTTTTAAAGAATTTATTCTCTAACATTGACGGTCTGTAACTTAGTTGACCATAATAAGCAGTACTAGAATTGTTGAACGTATATTCTTCAGGGATTGAATCGCCTGGGTGTGTTTCAAAATAAGTTGCATCACTTATATTTGATATATTATACTGTCCTTTAATATCAATAATACCTTTTATTACACTTATTTGCTTAACAAATGATAAATCAACTGCCATTAATTCTGCGGTTACATTTTCATAAATCGAATCACCCTCATCACCTACTTTACCTGTTAACATAGAGAACCCTAATTCTAATGAGGAATTCGAAAAGGGTAATAACCCTAACCTACCTCCAACTGCCTTATTTGAATTATTATCTTCATAATTTTCAAAATGAAGTATTCCAGATTCTTCGGGTTCGTCAGCACCAGTATTTAATATCGGACCATTCGTGGTATAGATAGAATAGTTTAACTTAGAATAACCTAATTGAAAACCACCTCTTAATTCAGCTCCAATTCCTGAAGAAGGAGCAATTCCATCATGACCAAACCCTAATGGCATGTTGGACAATTTGTTAATCCATGCTGGATGGTAACGTTCTACAAAGGTTCCAAATGGAAGTAGAAACTTACCAGCCCTAAACGTCATATAGTCGTTCAGAATGTAATTGAAATCTGCATATTCGAAGCCAATTTTCACACCTTCATCCTCTAGTTCAAATTCTAATTCTGCTTCAAACATAATTCTGTCAGAATGTTTAAATAAAAAGATTGGAGCAAATGCAGTTCCTTCAAAATTTGTCTCAGTTTCGGAACCATCTGAAAATGAATTTAATCCTGAATGTCCATAACCTCTAACCATAAATTGAGTTTTACTGGGCTTATCTTGTGCTGTACCAATAACTATTACCAGTAGCAAGCATGCGGTTATACTAATACTTTTCATAATCTTTGTTTTAGATTCTTGTTATTTTTTAAGTGTTCTTATAAAGTTTACTAAATGCCATCTTTGTTCATCTGAAAGGGAACCTTTATATCCAGCCATTGGTGAACGACCTTCCGTTAATTTCCAGTAAATCGCTCCATCCGTTTGATTTTGGATTTTGTCCAGTGTGAAATTGGCTGGTTTTGGGTTCAATGATGCTGCGGCTAAACCATCTCCTTTACCTTTGTTCCCATGACACGCAGCACAATAAGTCGTATATAATTTTTTACCAATATTAATTGAAGGTTCCGTTATTTTAATCGGATTAATGATTTTATCAGCACTTGCTGGAGCCTTCCAATCACTAATTATTGAATTATTTTTTAGTGATGATAATCCTACGATTAATACTAGTGCAGACAAAATCAAAACTGCTTTCGTATTTATTTTATTCAATTGATTATTCATAGCGTTTAAGTTTTTTGTTCACTACAAATATCAATTGAGTCATCTCAATTCAACATGACACGAGTCATCTCAAAAGAAGCAACTTCGCGGAGTAATGTCTGCGATATTGCACATGATTCTCCTATCCATGCATTTAATCATACTTTTCAATTATTACCTCTAATTTTTCAAGATCTTTAATTACTATTTGTCGACCTTTTAATGAAATGATTCCATCTTTTTCCAGGCTAACTAATTCCCTACTTACTTGATCTGCATTTGTCCCAGCTATATCGGCAATTTCTTGTCTGGATAATACAATATTAAGTGCTCCTATATTGTCAGTTGACACGCTTGTGAAAATCAACAACAAAGTTTCAGCAATTCTTTCTCTAACTGTCATTTGCGCCATGTTTCTCAGTCTAGCTTCGGCATCAGTTAAGGTGGCAGCATAAAGTTCAAACATTTTCAATGTAAACTCAGGAGTAGTCTTTAGCAAAGAAAAGAACGCATCATATTCAAGAAAACAGATTTTTGATTTTTCCAAAGTTAACGCTGAAATAGGGTAATTCATGTTCTTTGAGAAACCTCTATGCCCTAGGATGTCTCCAGGTTTAGCAATTCTTATAATTTGTTCTTTCCCGTTAAGACCATCTTTGAAAACTTTAACAGTTCCTGATTGGACAAAAAAGACACCTGTAATAAGAGACCCCTCCTTTATTATGTTTTGGCGACTTGGGTATTCAATACAACTTTTTTTATTTAATATGTTCTCAGTATTTTCATCTGAGCAATATTTAAAGACTAGACAACTCCTACTAGCACAATCATTACAATTCATAATCAATATTATTTATTCAATTAACAACACCTATATTTTAACATACAAGCGCACCACATTCCTTCACGATAAAAAATTCGTAAAAAAACTTGAATCAAATAATAAAGGTCTCATTGATGAGGTATATACTTTCAAATAAAGGAGGAGGAGCCTTGTTACAAATAGAAGTGTATTCAGATAATTCTATTTCTTCGTTTATTACTTCTAGACCAAAAATTGGTTCTATTATTATGTTTATTTGATGATCAAGAACAAAATATTTTGATACAACAACCTTACTCACTGAAGAATAAAAATTAGATGTTTCATCATTACAGCAACTATTATCATAAAACATTGCAGTATTTATATTCTTCTTGACTTTTATTTTTTGACTTTTATGCTCTGAATGACCATGACCAGAACAGCCATGTTTGGAATGATCATGTGTATGTTCATGACCTTCTGCTTTAGTGATAATGTTTTTATTTAAATAACAACTAAAGTCAACTATGAATACAGACAAGAATACTCCTAGGAAGAAAACCGAAATTATAGTACGATATGTCTGTGTAAAATTTTTCATTAATAAGTCAACTAAGTTAAGCTATTGGTTGTTAATTATCCTATCCAATCATAATATTTTCATGGTTATCTATTTTGTGGAAATATGACTCTTTAACAAGGGCATATGCAATCGCCAAAGGACCAACTCGACCTATGAACATCGTTGCCATAACCACAATTTTTCCAAATGAGCTAATTTCTGATGTTATACCAGTACTTAAACCTACAGTCGAAAATGCTGAAACCTCTTCAAAAAGTAATTTGTTAAACTCAATATTTTCTTCTGAGAAAAATAATATAGCTGCACCCAACACTATTGTACCAATAGAAAAAAGAACAATCAACACAGCTTTATTTATAATTTTATCTAAAACCTGATTCTTCTTTTCCTTGAGAGGTGTTTTTCTTTTAAATAGACTAATTAGAAGTATAGAAAAAGTAGATGTTTTAATTCCTCCTCCAGTTGATCCCGATGAAGCACCAATAAACATTAGGACCATCAATAAAACTATTGATACTATTCCTAATTCTCCTATTTGAACTGTACTAAACCCTGCAGTACGGGCTGTAATTGATTGAAAAAAAGAAGTTACAACACTACTAGCCGAAGTCATGTTTTCTAATGTTCCATTGTACTCAAGCAAATAGAATAAAATAAATCCAAGAAGAATTAACGAAAAAGAACTGATAAGTGCTATTCTGCTATTTAGACTAAATTTTATTTTTTCAAAACGGAATACCAATAACCTTTTAAGTTTAGCGAGATCCCATAAAGTTGCGAATCCTAATCCTCCTAGTATAATTAAAATTGTAAGGGTGATATGAACATACAAATTACCATTAACCAAAGAATGGTTAAATCCATCAGTGAACAATGAAAATCCAGCATTATTAAATCCCGAAACGGAGTGGAATACTGAATAAAAAATACTAGATGATGCTTCAGGAGAATTGACTGGAAAATTCCATTGAAAATATAATATAATTGCTCCTACAAGTTCAATTAACAGGCTTGAAATAAGAACATTCTTTAATAATCTTTTCGTAGAACTGTCGGATAACGAAGAAGTATGTAAAATCTCTTTGATGGCAATATCTTGCTGCCTATTGGCTGATGCTTGATGAAATCTTGAAATAAAGAATGATGCAAAGAAAATGATATTCAATCCACCCAATTGAATTAGTATTAGCAAAATTATTTTTCCTTTTAGTGTAAAATAAGTTGCAACATCAATGGTACTTAACCCCGTTACCGTATTAGCACTTACTGATGTAAAAAGAGCATCTAGAAAAGGCATTCCGTTACCAGAGACTGTCATTTCTGGAAGCATCAACAGAGAACTACCAAGAGTAATCAACACTATAAAAGATACAATTAGCAAAAGAGGAGGGGAAAGCCTCCAGATAGTTGATTTTGAAGCGACTTTTGCCAACTCGATTCCAACAATGACCAATAACCATACATGAATAAATAACACATATAAATGATTACTATCACTTATTCCAGTAAATGACAAAAGCCAGTAGGAAATAGAAAAGTTAAATAACCAGTCGATAGAAATGCTAGCTATTAATGCAATAAAAATCAAATATTCTATTCGATTGTCCGATAAATATGAGCTTATATTTTTTGAAAGAAATCCCTTAATAATAAATTGACACAAATAAAATCCAAAACTGATATGCATATACAACATATGATTGTGCAAATGAGTTGGAGTATATTTATAACCATGGAACCAAACTAATGTCCCTATAGCTGTGATAGAAACCATAAGGTTTAATATCCTAAGTATTTGAATCATTATTTTCATTATATATTCACATTTAAAAATGTAATATTAGTTTATCTTTAACGTCGGTTGGAAGGCTATTGGTTTATTGTAAGTCACAATTAATATGTATTTCTAAAATGATTAAACTATTTATATATTTCACTATGATTGGTTTGCTCACTTTTGTCAGCTGTAGAAAAGAAATAAAAGTAATTTCTGATTCAGAATTAATTTTTTCCCCTGTTCCTTGTGGTGATACAATCTTCTATCAAACCGAAATAGTTCCTCAAATAATAAATGTATCATGCAATGTAATGGGGTGTCATGATGCAACAGAAGCAGGCGGAATTTCTTATTTAAATCATTCTGAAGTTTCTTCAAATACTCACCCAATGTACATGGCTCTAATACATGATACATCAACAAGTCAAGTGCATTTATTCGATCCAATATTGCCAGATTCATTATTACAAAAATTTTATTGTTGGATACAACAAGGAAGGTTAAATAATTAAATTTTCACACCTCTCAACCTTAATGAGTTTAAAATAACGGAAACAGAACTAAAGCTCATAGCTGCTGCTGCAATCATTGGAGAAAGAAGCAATTCAATTCCGAAAAGATATAAAATTCCTGCAGCAATAGGAACTCCTAAAATGTTGTATATAAACGCAAAAAATAGATTTTGTCTGATGTTAACCATTACTTTATGACTCAGGTTTTTTGCTTTAACTATTCCATGTAAATCTCCTTTTACCAATGTGATTTCGGAGCTTTCAATTGCCACATCAGTTCCTGTTCCCATCGCAATTCCAACATCAGCTTGAGCAAGTGCTGGTGAATCGTTAATACCGTCACCAGCCATAGCTACCACTTTCCCTTGAGCTTGTAATTCTTTTATCGCTTGTAATTTATCTTCTGGTAAACATTCCGCTTTAAAGTCACTCAAATTTAATGTATCTGCTACAGCTTTAGCAGTATTACCATTATCTCCTGTCATCATTATCACTTCTACTCCCATATTTATTAATTCGGTAATGGCTCTTTTACTTGATTCTTTTATAGCATCAGAAATGGCAACAAAACCAACTGCTTTTTCATCAACAGATATATAAGAAACTGTTTTTCCCAATTTCTGTTCTGCAATAATCTTCGTATTTAAATCATCTGGGATAATTGCATTAACTTTTTCCATTAATTTCAAATTTCCTAAAGCTATTTTCTTTCCTTCAACTGTTCCAATTACCCCTTTTCCTGTAACTCCTTCAAAATCTTTGACATCAATTAATTGGATACTTTTTGTTTTTCCAAACTTAACAACTGCTTCTGCCAGTGGATGTTCACTGTATTGGTTTAATGAAGCTATTTGCGTCAACAAATCGGATTCATTATTCCTATCTGTTGCATAAACTTTTTCTACGGAAGGTCTTCCCTCAGTAATCGTTCCCGTTTTATCAGTAATCAACACATCCACTTTGTTCATTGTTTCCAAAGCTTCAGCATTTTTAATCAAAACCCCCGATTGCGCACCTTTTCCTACTCCTACCATAACTGACATTGGAGTTGCTAAACCTAAAGCACATGGACAAGCTATTATCAACACAGCAATCGCATTTACAAAACCATAAACGTAAGCAGGTTCTGGTCCAAAAATCGCCCAAATACCAAACGTGATTACAGCTACTAGAATAACAATAGGCACAAAATATTTAGCTATAGTATCTACTAATTTTTGAATTGGAGCACGAGAGCGACTCGCATCATTAACCATTTGGATGATTTGAGAGAGTAAAGTATCTGCACCTACTCTTTCTGCAACCATTATAAATGATTTATTACCATTAATTGTACCTGAACTTACTTTGTCTCCTTCATTTTTATCTACTGGAATTGGTTCTCCTGAAATCATAGATTCATCAATACTGCTACGTCCATCCGTTATTTTTCCATCTACGGGAATTTTATCACCGGGTTTAACTCTTAATAGATTTCCTACTTGGATATCGTGGATAGAAATTACTTTGTCCTCTCCATTCTCAACTAAAACAGCTTCAGAAGGCGCTAATTTTAATAACTCCTTAATAGCTCCACTGGTTTGACTATGAGCTCTAGCTTCTAGCAATTGACCTAATAAAACCAACGTCAATATTACTGCTGCTGCCTCAAAATAGAGTTTTACCGTTCCTACCTCTGTTTTAAATTCATCAGGAAATACATCAGGAAAAAAAATCCCTACTACACTAAAAAGAAAAGCCACACCTGTTCCAATCCCTACTAATGTAAACATATTGAGATTCCAAGTAATTATAGACCTCCATGCACGGGTAAAAAACATCCAGCAAGCGTATATCACAGGAAGTGTTAAAGCAAGTTGAATCCAATTCCAATTTTGCTGACTCATAACTTTCGCAAAAGGATTCCCTGGTATTAAATCCCCCATTGCAATGACAAATATTGGAATTGTAAAGAGCGCCGAAATTTTCATTTTCTTAACTAAAACTTTGTATGTCTTTTGTTCTTCACTTTCACTTGGTTCTAGCGGTATTAAATTCATACCACAAATCGGGCAAGATCCTGGTTCATTTTTAATTACTTCTGGATGCATTGAACATGTATATTGTAGTCCTGTATCTGCTTTAGGCTGTTCTACTAAATGCATACCACAAACTGGGCAATCACCAGGTTTATTATACGTTTTCTCACCTTCACAATGCATGGGACAATAATAAGTGCCATTTCCATCTACCTTAGATGTTTCTTTGTGCTTATGTTCATATTTCTCATTTTCATGCGCAGCTCCGCCACAACAACTTGATTTTTCTTCCTTTTTTGGAGGGCCATCTCCAGCACAGCAAGAAATGGTCTCTTTTTTTTCTGAAGTCATATCGATTTTATGAGCTACCTCAATGGCATAATTACCAACATTAGTTAATGCTTCCTGCATCACTTCAGTAGCTATATGCATCTCCATTTCTACAACTGCACTATCAGGTAAACTGATTGTTGCTTTCGTAATTCCATCTATTTCATTAAGTGCGTTTTCTACTTTAGTTCTACAACTATCGCAAGACATTCCTGTTATTTTATAAATATGTTTCATAGTTGATGAATTCGTTTGTTTCACAAAAATATTGGTATCCCTTCTTATTGTTGTTATACAATTTCCAGAATATGTTATATCATTTACAAATTATCTAAAGGGAGTCGACCTCTAGCATGCTTCATTTTTTTAAAATAACTTGGTGTTAAGCCTGTCTCTCTCTTAAATTGCCCACTTAAATGAGCAACGCTACTGTATCCCATTTTGTGTGCTATTTCACTTAATGTTAGCTCATCATAAACCAAAAGTTCCTTTACCTTTTCTATCTTCAATTTGATTAAATAATGCTCTATCGTAACCCCGGCAATGGATGAAAATAGGTTGCTCACATAATTGTAATCACTGTTTAATTTTATTTTCAAATAATCTGATAATTTAGTCTTATCCGTAGATTCTAAATGGTTAGACACATAATCCAAAAGAAGCAATTTTGTTTTTTCAATCAGCCTACTTGCTTTATCATCTAACAGCTGAAACCCAAAGGATTCTAGAAATTCTTTTACTTCAGTAATTTGATTGATTTTTAGTTCAATATCCCCAAAATCTACTTCTCCTAAAACTACAGAAATTGGAGAAAGGCCAATTTCATGAAGTTCTTTTTCAACCACAAAAACACATCGGTTACAAACCATATTTTTCACAAAGAGCTTCATACTGTATGATTTAATATAAAATCAACTCTTTCCTCTGGTTTCAGAACAGGAACATGAATAATTGGACAAGGATATGATTCATAAACCTTTATTATAAGTTGATGAATTCGAATTTGCTCTTCTTCATCTTCTAGCCTCGCATAGTCATTTATTAAAGGAAGACGATCTAAAATAAAAACTTTACTGTAACAATATTTATTACACTGTTCAATTAAGCGATCATTATAATCCAACCCTAAAAATTGATAGTAAGCCATTGCATCAGGTAATGCTCTATCTAAAAAAACATTATCATTTGTATTTAACTCTGCCTCTTGTTCTATTTGCATATTTAATACGCCAAGCTGAAATTGTTTTTTATTTTCCTTAATCTCTTCGATGGTTCTTCCTTCTGATTGTTGGGTGTCTATGTAATGTCTAGCATGTTCAATCGTAGTTTTATACCCTCTTTGCTCAAGCATATTTATAACGGTAGTCTTGCCGGTACATGGTCCACCTGTAACTACATACCAGTTTGTTTTAATTTCTTTTTCCTTCATAATTTATCTATTAATCTGTACAAAGACCTTTTGCATTGGACAAAACTCTTTCATATTTACGGCCAACTATTCCAATTTGATTTAGAACAATTGGGTTCGAACACAATTGTTTGCATAACACAATATTCTTTTGTAGTAGCAATTTTTTCTCTTGCTGGTTTAAAGTGCTCAAACAAGTTATGGGGTATAATCCAAATAAGCTAATTTGCTCTTTTAAACTATTTCCCAATGGACAATCCCAACTAAGTAATTTTAATCCAGCACAAATTCCATATTTTAATGCATCTTCAGAAAACCGAGTGTTGTTAACCAACCAACCTTGATGAAACTTGTTTTCATGATTTTTTTGTTTTTTCCACTGTTTTTCAATATCTAAAAATCTGGAATGGATGTATAATGGATTTTTAACATGGCATTTCGTACTAAATGAGCTATGAAATTTGCATTCAATCATATAATGCTTATTGCCTTTTTCAGCCACAACATCAACTTCATGATTTACACATTCTCCCTTTACTATAACTCCCACTTGTGTTTTATATCCTTGATGTTTCAATAATTCACCTATAAAATTTTCAAAAGGAAAACCAGTAGGACCCAATTCCATAATACCTTGCTTCAATTTATATTTTGACGCATTTATTCGTGATTTTTTTCTTAAAAGATTATATGCTTTTTTATAAACTTCTTTAGTAGTAATATCATCATTTAAATTATTCTCAATTTCTTGAATTACAAAATCAATTGTACTTTTCTGTGCACCTGAATGGACAAGTGAATGCCTAAGTTTTTCTTTAGAAAAAACTACTCTTTCCCCAGACATTTTCAATATGTAAACGTCCTTATTCTCCATTTCTCAAATTAACACAAAGCACAGCTTTATTGGAGTGGTTAACCAAACTTTCAGCAATACTTGGAGATATCATTTTCATAAAACCCGTTTTCCCATGAGTCGTTAAAGCAATCAATTCTGCATTTATCGAATCTGCAAATTTTTGAATACCTCTTTCTTCATTTAAAGCATTATATATATTAATTGTACAGTTGCCTCTTGGGCATTTGGAAAGAAACCCTTCCATTTTTGCTTCAATTTCATCGGTTTCTTTAAAATGAAATGGCATATTGACATTTAACAAATGAATTTTTGCTTTCATTATATCTGCCAATTCAATAACTTTTTCAAAAGGTTTAAATGATCCTTCAAATGTGGATGCAAATACAATGTTTTTCACCTCAAAATCGGGCATTTTATTTTTAATAACTAATACTGGTGAAGATGTATATCTAACGATTTTTTGAGTATTTGAACCAATTACTTCCTTAAAACCTTTCGTACCATGAGAACCCATCACGATAAAATCATGACTATGATCCTGCAGATGATTTACAATCCCGTCATTTCCAAAAACCATTGAAGTTTCAGTAACTAATCCTTCTCCAATAGCCCTTCTCTTAAGGTTTGTTAATTCAGATTTCGCATCTCCAATCTTATGTAAGATATCAGGGAAATTCTTTTCTTGTTCAGGTCTTAATCTCTTCCAATCCACTGGAGTTCTTAATATGTGCATAAAGTGAATTTCGGCATTTGCTTTTTTAGCAATAGCAATTGCTGCATCTGATGCGTTATTTGCACAATCAGAAAAGTCTGTCGGTACGATTATCTTTTTCATAATTATATTTTTTCTTGTTGGATACTTTTTTTCTGAAATAAAGTTTTGGAATGCCACTGATTAAATACAATACAGGCGGTTAAATCTCCTGTTACATTAATAGCAGTTCTAAACATTCCCAAAATTCGTTCTACACCAATTATTATTACAATGCCTTCTGTTGGAATCCCTGAGCTTTGTAAAACAGATGCTAAAATAACCACTCCTCCTCCTGGAATTGCGGGTGTTCCAATAGAAGCGGCAACAATAGTAACCATAACTAAAATAACACTTATTAAGCTCATTTCCAAACCATAAGCTTGTGCGATGAATAATGTGGTTATGCATTGATAGATTGCTGTTCCGTCCATATTTACAGTCGCTCCTATTGGTATAATAAAATTACTTACCGAAGGAGTAATATTTAGCTTATCTTCAGCTGTTTTTAATGATAAAGGCATAACTGCAGCAGAACTTGTCGTAGAAAAGGCAAGCAATTGAACATCTTTAATTTTTTTAAGAAAAATAAATGGGTTCGTTTTACCAATAAAATATACAATCAATAAGTAAACACCTAATAGTATCAATAGGCCCAATAATACTACACCTACGTACAACCCAATTCCAGATAAAGAACTAACGCCAATGCTAGAACTTAGCTGCGCCATTAAACCAAAAACCGCTATTGGAACTAACCGCATTGCCCAATTTACAACGTTCATACATATTTCCTGAACCGCACTTAATAAAGTCATAATGGGTTTTTGTACAGGAGAAGAAAGTGCGGTTATTGCAATTCCAATAATAATTGTAAATATCACTATGGGCAACATTTCTCCAGTTACCATTGACTCCAATGGATTGGACGGTAATAAATCTGAGATTACATTTGGAATATCATTCCAATTTGGAATTGGACTATTCTCTAGTTTAGAGTTGAAAACAGCCTCCGCATGTTCTTGTGAAGACAGCTGATGTAATATGTTTCCAGGTTTAATTAGCAGAGTTATAACGGTTCCAATAGTAATTGAAACAATAGTGGTAAGGATAAAATAAATAATAACACCGAACCCCATTTTTTTTAATTGCTCTTGATTATTATTTGCTATCCCTCGAATAATAGAAGCAAAAATTAATGGAATCATTATCATTTGGACTAGTTTCAAAAACAATTTACCAGGCAATGCCAACCAACTTCCCACAATTTTTGAAGTATTTTCTGGAACCCAACCAAGTTCAGGACTCATTAGGACACCAACACCCACTCCAACTACTAAAGCGATTATTACTTTAAGCCAAAGTTTTCCTTCAACTAACTTTAACAAGTATGAATTAAAAGACTTTAATGTATTTATTTCTGATTTAAACATTTTTTGCTATCCATTTAAAGTCACATTTTGTAGCTCCACCTGCTATACTACCCTTCCGCTCTAATTTAGCCCCCCATAACTCGGCTAACGGGAAATCAAAAGCACACCATGTATTAGAACAAAAATTGGACAACTCATGTCTGCCAAAATATTCTGCGACTGGGCATTTAACACAATCGAAACTAATTTCCTTTTCATTATTAATATGGTCAATCCACTTATAAGAAGGATTGTTAAATGGAAATTTCCTAAATAAGCTAATTGATTTTTTTAATTTTTTCCTTTTACCAAACAACCCAGCTATGCTCCATGACATTTTACCCATTTTGACATAAACTTTCCAAGCAATTTGATAAAACCAGTCTGTTATCGTTTTTTCATCAAACCCTCTGTATTCTAATTCATTATAAAATGCTGTGGACATCGCAGCAAGATGAACCATAGTTCGCCCGCCAAGTGTAGGTTGATACAAAACATCTTTTTTAAGAGATAGGTATCGATCCCAATATTTACTAAGAATATCTTCTATTTCTTTTCTACTGAAGTGAGGAGAAAGAATAATTTTCGCTGATTTTGACGCTTGTCTTTTAAACCAGTATATAAATATTAATTGTACCATATATTAATTTAATGAGTTTGGCGTATCAGCTTTTCTAAATCTCTAATTAGTACTTTTTCTCTGTCAAAATAGATTAGATTTTCCCTTTTCAAATCATTCAATACCTGAGTGACTGTTTGCCTAGAAGTAAAAATATACTCTGCTATTTCATGATGACGTAACTCTAACTTTAACATGATTTCATCTCCAACATTTTCTCCATATTTATTTGCAAAATCTATTAAAAATAAAAGCACCCTACTTTTTACACTTTCGCTAAAACATATATTTTCAAAGTAAGATTCTATCTTTATCGATTTATTGAGGACTTGGTTAAACATGAATATTGAAAAGTCATTATTTTCATTCATTAGTGTTTGAATAGTTTTAATACTTATTTTAACATATACAGATTCCGTAGCGGACTTTGCAGTTTCTATTATTTCTCTTTCTTTACCCATCATACCAAGCCCAAAAAAGTTTTTTTCAGTTACTATATCTGAAATTCGAGGTTGGTTACTATGGAACTGTTTCATAAGTGTAAGTCTTCCTTCTATTAGATAATAGATGTATGATCTTGACTTATTGGAAGAATAAATTGATTCATTGGAATTTGCATGTAATAACCTGCATCCATTTTTGAAGATGACTTGTTCCTTATTTGAAAATAGCTTATAAAATTCAAAACTTTCTAAAAACATATTATATTCTCTATCTGTATCAAACATTTTCAATTGCTCATATATTATTGTACCCAACAAGATTTATTCGACTTAAATATTTCGGGTAACCAATTTGGCGATACATGTGCTTTACTTCATAGTCCTGAATAAGAATATTTTCAAACTCAATTCGTGAACATTTTCTATCAAACAACAATTCAAAATAGTTAATGTTTTCTAGTTTCTTTTTTACTCGAAATCTTGAATGTTTCTGACAAATAATCAAACCTCCTGGTTTCAAATTAGAAAGTAAGTTTGCATGCTTTTCACAATTATAATTCTCTGGAAAATCATGCTCTAGCAACAACGCAATTACGTCATATTTTTTTTCTGAAATTAAGCTTGCTTTTAGCTCATGCTTAGCTTTATTTATATAATCTGTTGTATCCACTTTCCACCCAAGTAATTCCGCATACATTACGTTATTATCTTTGCCTCCGATTGGAAACAGCATAGATCCTGGACTAAGGTAGTCTACTACTTCTTTGAAAAACAAATTAGGTAAATCCTCATCGGATAGAGTCTTCTCAATTATATTATCCCCCTCATAACCCATAATTTATCTTTGAATTATCAATGTTTTACATTGAATATCGTTATCAGTATTCACTTGAACTTGATACACTCCAACAGGTAAGTCTTCTATATCAATAATAAGTTTGTTTGAATTCGAAAAACTGTTCTCATTTATCACTTGCCCAGACATATTTATTACCCTAATAATTCCAGATTCATTTTCCTCCATATTAACAGAAACCCAACTAGAACTTGGGTTAGGATATAATCTAATTTTACCACTTTTGCTTATAGGTTCAATTATACTTGTTGAAATATCCAATTGTGCAACGTTGTTTATTGAATTACCTCCAGCCGATGAAAACATTCCTCCCACATACATATTGGAATTATCGGAGGCTAAAGCATAAACCGTATTATTTATTCCCTCAGTAGTAACTCCTACCCAAACAGAATCTTGCCACCGGGCAATACGTTCAATTGTATCGGTATTATTTGTTAAAAAAGTACCTGCAGCATATAAGTTATTGTCATAGACATTCAGAGCAAAAACTTCATTATTAAATCCACCCCCAACACTACTCCAGCTGATATCGTTCCATTTGGCAATTCGTTTTGCAGATACACCTCCAATGCTTGAGAATTTCCCTGCTACATATAATTCTCCATTATAAACTTTCAAGGCGTTTACATTCAAATTTGAACCGTTCCCAACGCTTGACCAGTTCATACCGTCCCATCGAGCAAAATGAAACGCCGCGGTTCCTCCTGCACTATCAAAATCACCCCCAGCATATAACACTCCATTGTAAATTGCCAATGCATAAATTGGATAATCCATTCCTGTGCTTAGGGCAGTCCAACTGACCCCATCCCAAACGGCTATTTTTTTAGTACTAACTATTCCTGAATTATTAAAGCCACCAGCAGCGTAAAGAAGGTTATTAACAGTATCTGAAAGTAAAACATTAACCTGTCCATCAAAACCAGAACCTAAAGTATCCCATAAAGTGCCATCCCAAACTGCTATCCTATTAGCTGCGGTTCCAGAAATTGTATCAAATGATCCACCAGCAACTAACTTCCCATCATAATAAGTCAACGCTTTTACGTTTCCATTTGCACCAGAACCTAATGAAGTCCATGAGCTTCCATTAAAAGAAGCTATTGAATTCGTAAATAAACCGCCAGCGTAGACCGTTCCATTATTTTCAAGTAATGAAAAAACTGTACTATCCAATTCCTGCCCCATCGGAGTCCAAGTTTGTGCTTGAACGGATATATTGAAGCTAGTAATTAACATGATAAAACCAGCTACTATTCTTTTAAGTTTTTTTTTCTTTACTTTCATTTTTGTATAATTAGAGGTTTTGATTGAATGGTATTTCCAGAAGTAATTTGAACCTGATACATACCATTAGGAAATTCATTAATATCCAATTTTTGTTTCCTTTCATTTATAAAAGAAAAAGATTTAATTAGTTGACCATTGATACTGAATAGCTCAACCTTCCCAGACATTTCATTTTTAAAATCTACCGTTATAATCCCTATTGATGGATTTGGATATACAGTCCATAATGGATCCTCAACTAAACCTTCTTCAACTCCAACAAAAGCATCACCAATTCTAATATCATCAATGTACAAGTTATTACCACCATCTGGTACGTTTACAATTCTCAACAAAGCGTATTGTTCAGAAGCATAAGCTCCTAAGCTTATAAATGCACTGTTCCATTCTGAAGAGTCTGGAATGAATGAGGTAGTCTGTGTTGGTCCTGTAACTAACGAAGATTGAGTTTTATAAAACACTTGATTCCAAGTATTTCCACAATCAGTTGACAATTGAACAATTAATTCATCTGAATAAAGAGCGTCTGATTTTGCATACGCCCATTCGAATTTCATATACGGAGTAGCACCAACAGTAGTTAAATCAAAATAGGGTAAATAAATTTCATCGATTGAACCACAACAAGGGTTATTCAAATTATCGATTTTTATACAATAATTACCTTGATACGGAGCAACAGAATCTAGATCCCAAGTTCCTAATCCATCTGCGTTAAATATGCTCAACCCATTTTGAGGAAATCCGTTTTCAAAATTTTCAAAAAAGGGTAAAGGGTCTCCTATACCAGGGTTTGAGACAGTAATATAGTTTGTAAAAGCAATAGAATCAGTTGTAACACCATCCGAGACAACCAATATTGCATCGTAGGATCCTAATGCGTTATATGTTATCGTTGGGTTCTGAGCAGAAGAAGTGGTGGGAGACCCTCCTGGAAAAGTCCAGCTCCAAGAAGTAGCAGTATTCAATGAAATATCCATAAAGTAAACACTATTTCCAATGCAAATATCATTTGTTAAAGCAACAAAATTTGAAACTACATCACAAGTAGGAGGAGCTATGTAATTAGTATCGCATCCTGTAAAAATTAAATTGGTATCAGACCAAATAGCTGTTCGAATTGTAGTTAAAGTACTTTGCATTCTGTCTGCTTGCCCTTGTGTAAACATACTTTTACAAGCATCATCAGAATAATCCATATAATTATCAACTAAATCAGGTAAATCAGGACTATCATTTGAGCATGAATTAACACCTGTAGGGCAACCAAAATTTGCTGTACTCACTGGTGGAGTATCACATACAAAATCACCATCTGAACACTCATCAACTCCACACCCATTACTAAATGTATGGTAAACACCAAACCAATGTCCTGCTTCATGAGGCATTGTTCTCCCCATGCTTGAAGCTGCCGTGCCAATATTTCCAAAAACATTATGGCGAACAACAATACCGTCTTCTTCAGCTGGACCGCCTGGAAACGAAGAATATCCCAATGTTCCACCTGTTATAGATTTTACAACATAAATATTCATATAGCGTGTATTGTCCCAAAAACTTAATTGTTTCAATAAAGGACGTTCAAATGTTTTGTGATTAGCCAGTGAAGAGTTGATTCTTACTATACCATTTGTACAATTTCCATTTGGATCATATTTCGCTAAACAAAATCGAACTTCAGTATCTACACCATTGCCATCACCAGGGGTCCCTGGTAATTTCCCAAAATCTTCATTCAGAATATCAATCTGACTTTGAACTTGAGCTTCAGAAATATTTTCAGTTCCTCCTGTATGAATAATATGAACTACAACAGGAATTGTTTTAAGTGTATGAGAAGATTTATTCTGATTAAGAGCCACAACACCATCTTGGATTCTTTTCTCTGTTGCTTGTTTTATTTTCATTTTAGCAATTTGATCAAATGCACAGGGTTCAACTATCCGTTGCCCGAGCCCGGAATTTGAAATAATCATGAGTATTGATGCTATAAGGAGTATTTTTTCTTTCATATTATTTGAATTTTGCTGTAATTATTTGGTTTTTATTCTTAATATTAATCACGTATGATTTTACATTCTTTTTCTTTTCTATAACCACTTTCAATGCTTCTTTGTCATTTGATAATTCAACATTTATTTTTTTCTTTGTTTTATCTTTCATGATAAGTTCCAATTCTCCCGATAACCCCACATTAGAAACGGTAGTGACATCATCCTCTAGTAAATAGAAGTAAACTTTTTTAAAGCTATGTAGCATCTCAACACTATACCCATTATTGGCATGAACTACTATTCCTCCATGAGGTGTTTCATCTCCATGCGGTATTTCTTCTTCATAATTATCTGTTAGTATATCGTTATTTGCGAAAATTAGATAGATCAGTATTATTATCGTTCTCATATTATTAAATTAAATCGTGGTTTTTTTATTTAAAACGGACAGGCTATTAAGAGGAAACATTATCATGAAAAAGATAAACCAAGAGGTTTTCTCTTTTAACCTGCTCTTTGTAATTGCTATTTTGATGAAATTGACCAACATTGGTTTCAATTAATGATTGTGGTTACCTGTTTCTACTTTAACATCTTCTATATGTGTTAACTGAGCCCCATAATGTCCAGCTTCACTAACAGAGTAAGCAGACAATGCTAAAAGCACTAGAGTTAAAGCCTCTATCCATTTTGCTTTTTTCAAGAAAAACAGACTTACTATTTTTGTAATAAATGCCAATAAAGCGCTGTATAAAGTATAATCTGCAAATTTTTCATGTTGTTCGAGCGTCCAAGCTGCTGAATCAGATATATCCCCCAAATGAGGGTGAACGTATTCTCCAGCGATATAGGCACCTAGTAGCCCCCCGAATATAAGTAATAGCGTCACCCAACTTAGTGAGTCTTTAAAGACAAACATGCTTGCTGCTTGTGATACAAAAGCCAATAATAGTAACACCACTGGAAAATGAACTACTAAGGGGTGAAGGGTTGGAAATTCCTCAAAAGAAGCTCTCTCTGATTCCATCTCTTTTTTTACATGATCATGAACATCAACTTTATTTTTTTCTGTTTCGGATTTTGAATGATCTTCATCTCCGTGTCCATAAGACATGGTTATTGATAAAAGAAAGATTAGTGTCAAAATTATTGTTTTCATTTTTTTGTATTTAGTGATGATGCTGATGCTCTTCATGGTTTTGATGTTCTTCTTTCGCACCATTCCCTTTGGTTTGGAATACCGCTGAGTATTGCTTCTTCTTAATAAAGAAAGTGATTTCAACTTCGTAGGACTCATTCGGATCGAGATGAGTTGCGAATCCTTCCTCTCCCCAATGGATTACTTTTTCGTCGCTTTTATTGGAATCCTTAATGGTTTTCACTGTACACAGAATACTTTCGTTTGTGATAGGTTTACCCGTGTTTTTAAGCAAAAAAATAACTGTATTGTTTTTACTAGCCATCCAATTTGAAACAACTTCTATATAATACTTTCCAGATTGTTTAACCACACCTTTATGAGGTGGAGCATCTAATGGAGTTATAGTTTCACTTTCATGTGAATGACCTGAATGGTCATGTTGTGAAAAGGCTGTTTTCAGAAACATAATTAATATAATTAAAAGCGCTGGTTTCATTTTTTGTAGTAATTAGGTAAGCAAAAAAGAAATGGTATAATCAAGATCAATGAAAAAAACACACTACCATTTCTAATCGCTTACCTTTATTTTAATCTGTTTCCCTATTTAAAACTGTTTGAATAATTTCAACCTGTATTTCATCCTTGACATTCTCATCCTCTGGGAGTAATCCAATATCTGATAGTTTCACATAAAAGCTCATACTAAGAAGACAGGAATAGATAGAACCTTCCATCATATGTTCTAATTTCCCTTTACCATAAATCACGGATTCTTCTTTAGTAGAAATTTTTCCTTCCAACTCAAAATCTAATGGTGGATGACCTTTTGTATTTATATAATCAAGTCCCAACTTTCCCTTAAATTCGATTATATCAAATCTTTTAAATTGAAGGCTATTATCAATGGAGTCATTTCCTGTTTTAAAAGTTGACTTATCCATTTTCATGATAAAATCAGCACTTTCATAATCAAGAAAAATTAACAATTCATTTGATGAAAAAACAAGCGGCGTGTCGTTATAAATAACTGTTGCTTGCATGGTTCCATTAATGGTTCTATAAAGGTTCTGGGAAAAAACAGAACCGCTCATTACCAATGAATTTATTGTAAATAATACTATTAATTTTTTCATTTTATAAAAGATTTAATTAGAATATAAGTAGGTCCAAACTTAACTTTGAACCTACTCATTATTTTTAAGGTCTGTCGTATTGGCAACAACCTGGTAATGCATTATACGTTTTGTCAGATGACTTAACATCATCCATATCATAGCCAACTGCTGCAATTTTTTCTTTAATCTCTTTTAAAGAAATTTTGTCTTCATAAAAGGTCACTATCATCCTTTTTGTATCAACATTCCAAACAGCACTTTCTATTCCTTTAGCATTTTTTAATGATGATTCAATAGTTCTTTTGCACATACCACAGTTTCCATAGACTTTAAATTCTTCAGTTTTTTTATGGTCATGATTCGCAATTTTTAATTGATTATCAGTTAATTTTTCAATTGCGAAAGCGTTAAATGATGTTCCTAAAAACATCACTGTTGTTAAATAAATGATTTTCGTTTTCATAGTTATATTTTTAATTATTAATGATTATGTCCCGTCATTTCTTTTCCTGCATTGGGATTCATCATGCTTTTTTTTCCTTCTAACTGTGCTGCAGCATCTATTTTAAACACTCCATTGGTCACAACTCTTACATTCTCAATAATTCCTTTTTTTACCACATACATGTCTCCTGTACTTACACCAAGTGTTACCTCTTTCATCAAGAAAGTTGGCTTTTCTTTATTTGGCACTTTTATATATACGATTGACCTCTTTCCAGTCCATAAAACAGCTGATTTTGGAATAAGAAGAGTGGGCTCATCCACTGGTAGTTTTGCTGTTACTATTGCATTTGCATACATTTCTGGTTTGTATTTAGCATTATTATTAGAAAGGTTTAACCGAACTAGAGCAACTCTGGTTTTAGGATTAATAAATGGATCTATGAAATCAATTTTTGCCGTTTGAAATTCCCCAGGGAAAGATTCGATTTCGATCTGAACTTCATCTCCTTTCTTTATCCAAAATAAGTCTGATTCATACGCTTCAAGCATAACCCAAACATTGTTTAAATCAACTATATGAAATAAAGACTGACCTTCCATTACATGATCTCCTAAAGCAACTTTGCGCTCAAAAACATATCCTGAATGGTCTGAAAGAATTTCAATTTCTGTCTGAATCTCTCCCTTCACTTCTAGCTCTTTTATTTGTGTATCTGTGAATTTCCATAACTTTAATTTATTCCTTGCAGCTTCCAACAATCTTGGATTAACATCTGGTGTATTTAACATTTCAAATAACTCTTTTTGAGCAGAAATCAATTGGGGGGAATATACAGCCGCTAATTTTTGTCCTTTGCTTACCTTCTCTCCGGTGTAATTTATATAGAGCTTTTCAATTCTTCCTGGCACATGAACAGTTTGAGAATACATTCTCCTTTCATCTGGTTTTATTTTCCCTAACATTCGAATTTCCTTTTCAGGATTTTGTTTTGTTATCTTGACTGTTTCAATTTCCGCTAGTTTTATTGCCGACTCACTCATTTGTATAGCATCTGGATCAAGAGTTGGGTCCGAACTTCCAGCATCGGCTGGAATTAAATCCATACCACAAATAGGACAATCTCCAGGTTTACTTTGACGTATCTGAGGATGCATGCTGCATGTCCAAACTTCTACTTCGCTCCCATGATCATGTCCCGCATGCTCATCTGTTGGTGAAGTTTCTGTACTACCTCCAAAAATTAGCCATCCAAGCAGTATCCCTATTATGAATATTCCAGCCCCTTTTAGTATATTTTTCTTTTTCATATTTTAACTTTTACTTTCCCATTAAATAATCGATAAACGCAAATGCAACTTGCGCGTCAGTACGTGCTTTCTCTATATCCAACTGATATTTAATTAGTTTTCTTTCCATTCTAAGCAATTCCTCGAAGTTTTCTCCGTCCGTAGAATATTCTGTAGTCAATAATTCTAGAGATTGTTCTGCTAGTTTTATTTGTTTGTCATAAAGCGATATCCTATCGCTTGCATCGTGTAAATCAACATAAGCTCTTTCCAATAAAGAGGATATTTGATTTAGTTTATCCTCTTTCTCATATTTTGAAGCTTCCAAATTCAATTTCGCTTCTGAAATCATGGAATTGTATTTCTTCTTGTAAAGAGGGATAGTCAAGGAAACTTTAGGTAATAACAGAGCATCCTTTCCATTTTCTGACACAGAACTCATATCATTCTTTCCAATAAAAATATAGTCTGCTCCTATCATAAAACTAGGCATTCCAGCTTTTTTAGCAACAATCTCCTTTTTCTCCCATGATAGAATCCTATGCTCTATCTGCTTAATCAAATGATTTTCTATTTTCATAGTATCTCCAATTGATTTTTTATCAACCGAAAAATCTTTTTCTAATAATTCACTTGGAATATTAATTGAAGCTCCTTCATCGACAGCCAATAAATTATTGAACTCTACAGAAAATTTTTGTTTTACGTCTTCTAACTTATGAAACTGATAATCCAAATCATTGATTTCCATTTCAACTCGTAATTCGTTAACCAAACTACCTTTTGCTGCCTCATATTTAACAATTGCTAATCGTTGAAGAGTTTTAAGTATATCTATATTTTCTTGTGTAGTTTCCATTGACCGTTCAACAAAATATAGCTTGTAATACAAAGTCTTTACATCATAAAAAAGTTTTGATTTTGCCTGTTCAAAGATTTCATATTTAGCATTTGCTGCTGCAGTTGCAACATCTTCTTTAGCACCTAATAATCCAAACCAAGGAAACATTTGTGACAAGCCAATTTTTCCTTGCTGGGGACCTAATCTAGTTTCAACAGGTAGAATAAAGGCTCCAAATGCAACTTGTGGATCAGGTAAGGTTCCTACTTGTGTGACTTTTTCCATGCTTGCCATATAAACATTGAACTTTGCTTTCAATCCAGGATTATTCTGTGCTGCTGTGATTAAATAATTAGAAAGGCTATCTTGTCCAAGTACTATACTCGACACAAACAAACTAACTAGTAGTGTATATATTTTTCTAGTTTTCATCTTTCAAGATTTTAGTTTTCGGTACTTCTTGTATCTCCTTTTTATTGCTTCTTTTGACAATTGCTTCTTGCCACATAGAATACAATACGGGAATTACGAACATTGTCATAATCGCTATCACCATGCCTCCAAAACTTGGGATTGCCATAGGAACCATTATATCTGAACCTTTTCCGGTTGAAGTCAGAACAGGTATCAATGCTATTATTGTAGTTGCTGTGGTTAAAATAGCAGGCCTTACTCTTTTACTACCTGCATGAATAACTGCATTTCGTACTTGCTCAATAGTTTTTGGTTTTTCCTTTTCGAATGTTTGTTTTAAGTAAGTTCCTATGAGTACTCCATCATCCGTTGCGATACCAAACAATGCGATAAAACCAACCCAAACAGCAACACTAAGGTTTATAGGTTTAATTTGAAACATATCCCTCATCGACATTTCGGCAATTGAAACATCCATAAAACCATCCATACCATATAGCCAAAGCATTATAAATCCACCTGAGAAGGCAACAATGATTCCTGTAAAAATCATTGTGGTTGTGATAACCGATCTAAATTGAAAGTATAGAATTAAAAAGATTACAACCAATGAAATTGGTATTACTAAAGCCAATCGCTTTGTCGCTCGTAATTGATTTTCATAATTTCCAGTAAAGCGGAATGTCACTCCTTCAGGTAACATTAATTCTCCTGATTTTATTTTACTATTAAGATATTCCTGAGCTTCTTCAACAACATCAACTTCAGCTTTACCACTTACCTTATCAAAAATCACAAAGCTCATTAAAAAAGTATCTTCCGACCTTATCATTTGAGGCCCTCTTACATATTCAATACTTGCTATACTACCTAGAGGAATTTGTGCTCCACTAGAAGTTGGAATCAAAATTGATTTCAGGTCCTCTGGATTATCCCTTAATTCTCTCGCATACCTTACTCGGATCGGATATCGTTCTCGCCCTTCAACCGTTGACGAGAGTTGTTTCCCACCTACAGCAACACCAAGGTACATTTGCACATCTTTTATTGTAAGTCCATATCGAGCTATTGCCTCGCGATCAATATCAATTTCTAAATATGGCTTTCCAATAACTCTATCTGCAAACACTGTTGTTGAGTCAACAGATTTAACCTTTTTCAACCATTTTTCTATCTCAATCCCAGCCTCACCAATAGCATCCAAGCTAGGTCCAAAAACTTTTATCCCCATTGGTGCACGCATTCCTGTTTGTAACATAACTAAACGAGTTTCTATTGGTTGTAGTTTTGGTGCAGAGGTTAATCCAGGAAACTTTGAGTGTTTAACTATTTCATCCCAGATATCATCTGGAGAATTAATATGTTTTCTCCATTGACGGAAGTACTCGCCTTTTTTATCAATTATCAAATTTGATAATTTAATTACTTTGTACTCTTCATCATTATAATTAAATGTCCCTCCATCTTTAAGCATAAATGCTCCTTCCTTATTCACTCTGAATCTAATTCGATGTCCATCTTCATCCAAAATATATTCAGGTTTATAATTAATCACATTTTCATACATGGAAATTGGTGCTGGATCCAATGCGGAACTCACCCGTCCCCATTTCCCAACGGAGTTATCCACCTCAGGAATACTTGATAAATGGAGATCCAAATCTTGAATCATATTCACATTTTCTTCTATTCCTGAATGTGGCATTGTTGTAGGCATAAAGAGAAATGACCCTTCATCTAACGAAGGCATAAATTCTTTACCAATTCCAGGAAATAACTCTTCATCTAGATATTTCCACGAATTGGTTGATCTAATATCCAACCCAACTATTTCTCCACCAGTAGCGACAAACCCAAAAACTTTGTCAAAACCTTGCCATGAGGTTATTCCAAAAAGTATTGTAAACATTGGTATTGACAAAAACAGCCATTTATGTGAAAGGCACCATGTTAATATCCTCACATAAAAATAAACAATGGAATAAAGGAAGCCTAACACGATTCCGATAACAGCAATAACGAAAATGTAATTAACAAATGTGCTTTTATGAGCGCCGAGCGGCATCCACTCAATTGTTAAGAAATAGCTAATAGTCAATACAATAACAATGATATTTACTATTTTGGAAACTTTCTTCCAGCTTTCTGAACGATACTGCGCAATAATATTATTTAATCCGAATGCTATTAGAGCTAATGCTAGGAAATTACTGAAAATTATACTTAAGACTAAACCTGAAATAATTAATATACTATTCCACAAGGTGGATAATAGCTTCTTATTTGGTCTAATATTAAAAATTGTGTACGCCAAAGTCGGAATAATAAAAATCCCAATTATCAAAGCCGATATCAATGCAAATGTTTTAGTAAATGCCAAAGGTCCAAACAACTTGCCCTCGGCCGCTTGCATTGCAAACACAGGAAGAAAACTAACAATAGTAGTTGCTAAAGCAGTAATAACGGCAGATGCTACTTCAGTCACGGCATTATAAATAACCGTCACTAACTGTTTGCCTCTTGCACCTAAATTTTCGGGTAACTCGAGGTGTTGAATTATACTTTCGGTAAAGACGACGCCAACATCGACCATAACTCCAATTGCAATAGCTATCCCAGATAATGCAACAATATTTGCATCAACACCCAAATAACGCATTGAAATGAACGTCATTAATACTCCTACAGGCAGTAAACTTGATATTAATAATGATGCTTTTAAGTTCAGTATTAAAACAATGATTACAATAATTGAAATAATGATCTCATGAGTTAATGATGATTCTAAGGTTCCTAATGTTTCATTAATAAGTCCTGATCGATCATAGAAAGGAACAATGCAAATCTTTGAAACTGTTCCATCTTCCAGAATTTTACTTGGTAAACCAGATTCAACTTCCTTAATTTTCGCTTTTATATTATTTATTACTTCTAATGGGTTGGAACCATAACGCGTTACAACTACACCGCCAACAGCTTCAACACCGTTTTTATCCAGTCCTCCTCTCCTCGTAGCTGGCCCAAAATGAATATCTGCAACATCTTTTAATCTAATAGGCGTATTATCTTTTGTAGCTACCACGCTTTCTTCTAAATCTTCAAGATTTTCAATATAACCAAGACCTCTCACTAAATATTCAACTCTGTTAAATTCTATGGTTCGAGCACCTATATCCAAATTGCTTTCCTTGACAGCATTAATTACTTGACCAATAGTAACACCGTGGGCTTTCATAGAATTTGGATCAATATCTATTTGATACTCTTTAACATACCCACCTATTGATGCGACTTCTGAAACGCCCTTTGCTGCAGTTAAATAATAACGAACATAAAAATCCTGAATACTTCTTAATTCTTGTGGGTCCCATCCACCTGTTGGTTTTCCTGTTTTTGGATCTCGACCTTCTAATGTATACCAATATACTTGACCAAGTGCAGTTGCATCTGGACCTAATGCTGGTGTAACTCCTTCTGGTAAAATTCCTGCAGGAAGAGAATTTAATTTTTCTAAAATTCGAGTTCGACTCCAATAGAAATCAACATCGTCTTCAAAAATCACATAAATACTTGACAGACCAAAAATAGAATTACTTCGAATTGTTTTAATTCCAGGCACACCTAATAGAGCGGTTGTTAATGGATATGTTATTTGATCATCAATATCCTGGGGAGATTGCCCCATCCATTCGGTATATACAATTTGTTGGTTTTCTCCAATATCTGGAATAGCATCAACTGCCACAGGGTCTCTTGGCAATATATCGCTTTCCCAATTAAAAGGAGCTGTGGATAATCCCCACAAAACTAGAGTTCCAAGAAGTAAATAGGTAATTAACCTGTTCTCAAGAAAATACTTGATTATTTTATTTAGCATGATTTATTTTTTGATAAACGAAACGTTGAATCCCTCCTAAAAAAGAGGGCGCACACAATTATTCCTATACTTTAATCTAAAGCAGGATATTTATCAAAAAATCAAATTAAGAAAGACTGATTCAAAACGGGAATGTCATGATCAGAAATCGGGGGTTTGTAAGATTTATAATTAACATTCTCAGGCGCATCATTTAAAGAAACACAATCACTAAATACAGAAAAGTAGATTGCAGAAATAAAATTCCAATCTATATCTAGGTTAATTTCTGTAAATTCATTGGAATAATCCGTATCAAGTTGTAAATAGACTATTTCATCATGACAACATCCACCATCTTTTTCTTCCTCTTCAGTTTGCTCATGATGGCAACTAACATGATTGTGACAAGAATCACTCCCCTTGTCTTCAATACATACGCATGAATTATTCCCTTTAAAAAAGGAATACATATATTCTTTACTTTCTTTACAATAATGCTTATTGATTGATACTCCAATGGATGAGATTAGAATAATCAAAGAAAGTGATATGGACGTAAATATTCTCATATGTTGTCTACAACGACAAAAATATACAAAAAAATTTGTTTGAAAAGCGTTTATTTTCTGCGAAATCGCAGAAAACTAATAATTTAAAGCTGTGATTGTATCGTATACGTAGCCAATTGGCAGCTGCCGTGGTTTCGATTTTCTGTTTTTAAATATCATGAATAATATAATCAAAAAATTGTATACCTTGGAAAACTCTGTTATTTGTCTTGATTTTAAACTTATTCTATATTCTCAGAATCCTTATTGCTCCTCTTATAACAACCATAAAAACTATTGCACCAATTATTAGATCAGGATATCTTGAATCTAATGCATATACGAAAATTCCAGCGGTTATCACCCCTAGATTTACAACAATATCGTTTGTCGTAAAAATCCAACTAGCCTTCATATGTGCCTCATCACTTTTTTGGCGGTTGAGCAAATAAAGTGAGATGGTATTTCCTAGTAAAGCAATACAAGAAATAACGATCATTGTCTGAAATACTGGAATTTCACCAATTCCAAAAAACCGCCTTAGCACTTCACTAAAACCAGCAACGGCAAGAACTAACTGAAAATAACCACTTATCTTTGCTACTTTACCTTTTGTTTTAACGGCTTTCCCAACCGCATAAATGCTCAACCCATATACAATTGCGTCAGCAAGCATATCAAGTGAATCGGCAACTAATCCCATCGAATGTGAGATGATACCTGTGGTCATCTCAACAAGGAATAGGACTAGATTAATAAGTAAAACGGTCAGAAGAACTTTGTGTTGATTGGAGCTATCAGATGCTTTTGGCATTGATGCAGTCTCACTGCCCTTTAATTCAGATCCAAGGGCAAGTGAGTTAATAGCGTCTGTTATCAGTTGTGAATTCCCCGTGTGATAAACGGCTAAAGTTCGACTGGCTAAATCAAATTCTAAATATTCAACCAACGGCAAGCTGTCAAGTTTCATTCTGACAAGCTGTTCCTCAGCCGAACAATCCATTTTGGTTATGAAATAAACCGACTTATTCATCCTCTCCATATAATTTGATGACTATTCCTCCATTAACAACAATACCATCTGTGGGTGCCCAAATTTCGGTTGAGGATGGATCGGTATATGGTGGTGTAATCATAGATTGATACTTCGATTGTCTGGTGTCTGTAAAGTTCTCAAAGTTCAGAAATAAACTAATTCTTTCAAATTGCCGCATAAACATGAAGCCCATTACTACATAATCTCTAGTCGTAGTATAGTCATTACGAATCTGTTGACCTGTGTAATATACTTCGTATCCAATACGCCATTTCTCTTCCTGCTCGAACATTAAGATTGCTCCTGCATTATGTATAGGTGTTAAAGGTTTTTGACTATTGACATTGTTATACAATAAATCAACGTCAACATTAGCATATTGTAGATAAAGCTTAAAATCGCCCAAGGTGAACTTTACATTGGTTTCAAAACCTTTGGTTTCAATAGCTCCATCCGCATTTGTGAAATTGAATAAACCTCCCATGGAATCAGCTTGTAACACTAATGAATTGGTTAATCGGGTGTAGAAAAACATTTGATTAATGGACATGGTAACTTTGTCTCCAATAAGTGTTTTATAGTTCACGTCAAAATTACCGCCAATTGAATTTTCAGGTTGAATTGAACCGATGTCAATTGGATTTATATTTTGAAATGATAAAACCTCTGCTTCTTCATTGAATATGGTTGGAAGTTTATAGCCCATACCGCCACCTAGTCTTGCTGTAAATTTTCGATCAGGTTTGACCAGAAGCGAAAGCCTTGGCAAAGGGAAAAATCCAAAATCAGTATTGTTGTCAACTCGCATTCCACTTTCGAGAACCAATTTTTCTCCAATGTTCCAATTATTTTGAGCAAATATGCCAGTTGTCAAGTATTCGTACCCTCTTGGTGGCACACTTGAAATTTCCGTATTTTCTATAAAATTATCCGTGACGAAGTTCGTGCCTATAATCCAATCCGTTTTCTCATTTTCCTTAGTCCAGTTGATTTCAGAAAAGCTAGCAATTTGCTCACCCTGAAACGCATAATTGGGTATTACGATTCCTCTGTCAAAATAGCTTACACTATTTCTGACAGTGAGTATTCCACCCTTATTAAATTGGTGCTCAAAATGCAACTGTGTAGATGCTCTTTTGGAAAGATTATGTTCGGAGAACGTGTGTAATGAATCGGAATTCCCCTTAATTACCTGCAAATCTCCTCCTAAACGATCTTCGAAGGCCATATTTACACCAAACCAAAGTTTCGTGCTATCTGTTGGATACCAAAAGAATTTTGGATTTACACTAATGCTCCTTACTTGTGGAATATCAGAAAAATCGTCTTTGTTACGATCATAAGGAACTTGATTTGTCCCTGATGTATAAAATGTAAATCCTACCTTTTCAAATCGCTGTGACCAGAATACATTTCCAGTTGTTCCAATTGCTGATGTTTGATTAATCATAAAGGTTAGTTCAGGTTTATCTTCTTCTGGTTGCTTACTAACGAGGTTCACAAGTCCTGCAATCGCACCACCTCCATAAAGTGTAGAAGAACTTCCCTTCATTAATTCAACTTGTTTTAAATCTAATGGTGGAACCTGCATTATGCTAAGCCCTCCCGAAAATCCGCTATAAAGCGGAAATCCATCTTTCAAAAGTTGGGTATATCTACCATCCAGTCCTTGGATTTTAATTTGTTGATTGGCGGAGTTGGCGGAGGTTTGTTGTATCTGAATACCAGTACTTTCCCGAAGTATCATTGAAATGTTGGTGGAGTTCATTACTGCCTTTTCACCCAGTTCTTCTGTTCCAATCACTTCTACTCTTGTCGGAATATCATCAATTGTTCTGCTACTACGGGTTGATGTTACATTTACCGTTTCAAGCTCCTCTTCACTTTCTAGGTAAATGGTAATAGGTTGCTCGATAGTAAGTGGAAATTCAAACGTGTCTTTTCTAGTTTCGTAGGTAACATAGGAAAAGACGATCACATGTATTCCATCAGGAATATCATTAATGGTCAATTTTCCATCTATGTCCGTTACCGCTCCCTTCGATGAGCCTTCTATCAAGGCTGTTGCGCCTATCAATGGCTCATTATTTGATTCTCCTTTCAGTATTGCTGTAAAACTGTTCTGACTGAAAGAAATATTTATATATAGTATACCTAAGCATAATACTAGCTTTCTCATTATAAAATGTTTTAATTAAAAATTGAAATTTTCAGTCGTATGCCGACTGTCGCATTAAGAAAAACTATGCTTGGCAGGGAGGGTGGAAAATCTCAAAGATTTGATCCAAAATTGGGGACTCAGAATATTCTACATATTCTCGTTTGGTAATTTTCGCAATTTCGTTTGGTTCAGATTCACTATCTGCTGTAAATCCAAAACAGGTATCGCAAGAAAGAAAGGGATTGCATAATCCTTCACAGTCACCTTCATTTTCTTCACCATTATCATCACATAATTCCACATCAAAGGCAGGATCAATGCACGCTAAGGTTGGTTGCAGGATCATAAATCCAATGAATATGGTTAAAATGATGGTGATTGTCTTCATCAATACAAAAGTAGTAATAATTTTTAATCGAACCGCTTTGTTTTAAGTGGCATAAAAATAAATTGAATCATTGTTTATATAGAAAATAAGGTTAGAATCCTCTACAGGATTTTAGCAACAGTTATCACCATAACTCCCATTTTCTTGAATTGGAGGACATGGAACCGAACCATAGGAACAATAGACGCAACAATCACCTTCAAAAGGTTTAAGTAGTTCTTTGCAGTTTTCACATTCATAAAACCAAGAACATGCATCGGTTGGCATTGTTTCTGTTTTTTTATGTCCACATTTAGGACATGTTAATGTTGATTTTAATATTATATTCTTTTCACTCATTCTCAATAGCTTTGTATCCAGTACTGTTAATAGCTTCAATTATTTCTTCTTTGTTGGTTTGAGACTTGTCAAATTTTATTGTCGTATTTTCATTATCGTATGAAGAGCTGACTTCTATGATTCCATTTAATTCGTTCACTGCATGATCGACATGATTTTCGCAAGCGTCACATGTCATCCCTTCAATTTTAATCTCAATCTCTTTAATATTCTTTGAGTCAACGGCTATTACTTCTTTAGAATTGTTTGGGTAGAAAATTCCTGAATAATAAGGAAGTGTAATTGAAAGAATAGCAAAAATGGTCATTCCAATCAGGAAACCTCTTTTTTGATAGAATTTAGGTTTTTCAATTTCACAGCCACAGTCATCCGCTTGCTTAGGCTTAAGGTGTACATACCAAGCGTATCCTATAGCTAGCACAGCAAATACGATTAAATATGGACGAAAAGGTTCAACCCATGCTAAGCTAGATGAAGCTCCACCTACACCTGCTATTAACGCAATTAATGGAGGAATACAACAGGATGAGGCTGCTAATGCCGCGAAAATACCCGTAATCATTGCTCCTTTTGAATTGTTATTTTTCATTTAATTAAGTTTAAATCGACTTTTAAATATTGATTTAATATTGGATCAAAGTTTTTCGATATGGAGTAAAAAATAGTTTGTCCTTGTTTTTTACTCTCAAGGATACCTCCATTTTTCAATTTACTTAGCTGTTGTGAAATTGCCGATACAGATAAATTTAAAATATCGCTTAGATCACAAACACAAATATCCTTTTCATTTTTAATTAGGTATAAAATTTTAAGTCTTGTATCGTTTCCCAAAAGATTAAATAATTTGGACATGTCATTAAATTGAGGCAATAACATTGCTAGTTGGTTTATTCCCCTATTAATCATGTCAACATTTGCACATCCTCTTATACATGTATTTTCAGTTTTTTCCATAACTCCTTTATTTAAGCAAGTGCTTCAATACAAATATAATACTTATTTAAGTAATTGCTTAAATAATGTGTTATTTTGTCAATTAAAAGACAGCTAACCTGTGTTGTTTCTAATCAAAATTGTAGAGCACTTATCTACTGGGATTATTTAGTCTCTCCTTTATATCTCTTGTTGAATAATTAGATTTCTATTCTCTATGGTAATGAATAAGTCAAAGCCGAACGACTATGGGCTTGGTTAAACCATTTTTTATTCTAACTCAAAAGAAACGCAGCGCTCCACTTCATCTTTTATATTCTGGAATAATTGGAGAGTAAAGAAGTTTGTTTAACTCACTCTTGCAAGATTAATTTTACATCCTCTGCAAGCTCTTTGTTCGACAATTGTCCCGTCAACTGTACTAAACGGGACAAGTTCATATTATTTGAGCTTGTCCCGTTTTCTTTTTTTGCTAAATCCTCCTGTAATAGGCACATTCCAGCAAATATTGAATTGACTCTTGTGGTTCGATAAGTGTGATTATTGACAAACAAACAGGAATAATCCCAGCATTTACTTACCGAATAGAGTTTTAAAGTTTTGATAAGTTGGCTCGATTAATCAACTCTTCCAACAATCTATGTATTTATCTTCAATTTCATAAAGATAGATTATTGTCTTTTCTAGTGTTCCAGTTAAGAATCATTATTGATTTATTACTAAATCGTAAAAGAAACTCTTACTTCATTTAACGGAGAATTTAAATAAGAAAGTTTTATTCATCTAGTAAAGAATCTTTGTAAAGATTCCGTACCAATCCATCTGCTAAACCAAACTTCGGAACCAATACCTTGTCTATTTTAGAGCAATTCATGATGGTTAAAAAAATATTTGTTGCTATACTAATTACATCAGCTCTATCTGATTTTAGTGCATACTTCTCCATTCTTTCTTCAACGGATAATCCGGCAAGGTCTCTATGTAAAATTTCAAGCTCATCATAATTAATGAACATATCCTTTTTCTTATTGTCTGGAACTAATTTTATAAGCTTGTTTATATTCCCTCCTGACCCAATTGCATATTCAATTTTATGCTTTTTTAAATTTTCTATCAGCCATTGTTTCAAACATTGCCACTCTTCCTCTTCAACCTTATTTTTCAACAACCTCACAGTACCAATTTTGAAACTCTTTGAGTTTAATACGTTTCCTTCAGAAAAAAGAGTTATTTCAGTACTCCCTCCTCCAACATCTATATATAAATAGGTTTTTTCTAAATCTACAAGACTCGAAAGGCCTGCATCAAAAATGATAGCAGCTTCTTTCTCTCCAGAAATAATTTCGATGGTAATTCCTGTTTCTTTTTTTATAAGATCAATTACTTCTTTTCCGTTTTCAGCTTCCCGCATGGCTGAAGTTGCGCAAGCTCTAACATCCAATACGTCATACGCGCTTAACAAGTAATTATAACCTGTTATCGCATCAATTAATTTTTGGATTTTATCTTTTGAAATTTCGCCTGTTTCAAAAACATCCTCCCCTAAACGGATTGGGACTCGAACTAGGGATAACTTTTTAAATAAAACTCCCTTTTCATATTCGGAAACTTGCGAAACAAGTAATCGAATCGCGTTCGATCCAATATCAATTGCTGCAAATCTTTTGACTTTGTTCCCCACTATTATCGATTTTGGCACTAAATCTAGTACCGTCAACTTAAATAAAAGAGCTTTTTGAAACTCTTTTATTTTTTATTTATAAAAAGTACAACCTTGTTAAAATTGGCTGCTGCATTAATAATTCTTCTAAAATCGTTTATTTCATCTTTGCTGAAAAACATCTCTTTGTACGTTTCCGTTACAACAATTTCAATAATATTCCCAGTTCGGGTATAATCAGATTCGAATAAAATTTTAGAACCTTCTAAGGGGTAATATTCATTAATTTTTAAAGATTCTAATCCGGATACTTCAAAACCTTCAGGGACTTCGAATTTAATTGTACGTTGATAGCTTTTATTATGATCATGTTCAACATCGAAAACTCTTTCTTCCTCTTGGTACATTTCTGCCTGAGGCCCTATTAATTCACCTACTTTAAACAAGTACTTGTTACCAGCTTTCTCCATTATTGAAGCTGTTTTTAATTTCCCTTCGTATACAACTGGACTAACACCAATATCCTCATTCGCAACTCCAGAAACTTTATATTCAATAATTTCTCCATTGTCATCAGCAAACATTATCAAACCCTCATCTAGCTCTTTTTTATTGGCGTCATCCAGTAAATTATATACGCTTTGGAAGTAAACACATGAATAACCCGATAAAGCTCTTTTAAAATTTACTGTTGGCTGAGACAATTCAGAAAAATCAACTTCGATATTCATTATATCTTGAGTAAGTTTATAATCTATTGGTTTAATAAATTTCACCTTTCCTAAACCAGTTACTAAGTCTCCAACTTTGATTTCTTTTATAAACAAGCCTTTTTGATTTGCCCAACTAGAGGGAAACATCCCTAGTCGATAAACAGGCTCGTTCGGAACCATGTATTTTTTTGTTTTCGGAAAGTAAATTAACTCGTTCTTTAGTACTTGATAAGATTCAAAATCTTCGTCAAAGAAATCATCGTACCTGTTACAGGTCAACACCAATTCATGTTTAATCCCTAACATTTTCAATCCTTGAATGGTAAAATAAGTTATTCCTTTTTCCGATGTATAACCGTCTGTAAGAATATCCTTTACAACCTTTATATCTACATTATCAATTATCCCCAATTTTGTTTTGACATGAGTTTCAAACAACCTTATTTTTTGCTCTTCAGAGTCTACTTTGTCCGCCCCGGATTCGCTAATGAATTTTTTAAGTTTTTTCTTACTAGCTCCATCTATTTCATCGTAATATGCACTATAAATTAATTGAGATACCTCTCCGAAGGTTACAATATTTACTTTACCCGTTGCATAGTTTTTATCCAATTTAAAAATAACATACTGCAAACTTCTATCATATGCCGTGTATGCCTCATTTTTCACTTTACCAATAGAGTCGACAGATGCATTGTAAACGTTCTTTTCTTCAATAGTCGTGTCTTTTTCAATCTCAGGAAACCCATTATAACTTTTAAAAGCAAACCCCAAGTTATCTGGAGCAGCTAACTTTAAGGAAACGTTTGTTTGGATTACATCATCTTGAAATACCGATTTAACACCGTTATAAGATGGCACTCTTAAAACGGTATATGTATATTCAATATCAGATCCTTTAACGATTCCATCAATAGCGAAATACTTTAAATCACCTGAGCCATCTTCCGTTTTGCTTTCATTAATGTTGGACTCATCAAAATCAATAATCGTATTATCAGGAGTAATGACTCTTGCTTTAGCTTCAACCAGTTCAATGGCGCTTCTCATTCCAATGTAAACTTCGTTGTTACGTTTAATAACATCATCTCCAAAAACTCGAACAATTCTATGAATGGTAACGTACTCTACTAATCTTCCTTCATATTTTTCGGAATAAGCGAACTCAATAATCTTCTCATTCATTAATACCACCTCTTGTTCTTCAGCATAACTACTGTCAAGAGCTACCCATTTTGGCGATTCTTTCCAATTCAAATTTTCATACTCAAACTCTTGGGTTACCCCACTAATAGTAAGACAGATCAAAAAGGAAATAATTACTAATTCACGCATTATTATTGTTTTTTTAATATTATCAACTCCGAATAAACTTGATTTATCTTTTTTATCATTTCATTCCAAGCTACAAATTCTTCCGATCGGAGAATCATGTGATTGTAATCAAAATCCATTTTAATTTCAATTTCATTTTTATCTTTCAAATGTTTCACACTTAAAACACACCCAAATTTCTCGTGATTATAGACGACTCCTTCGGGAAGAAAATCAACAACATATCCTTCTGGAATTTTAAAATAAATTAAATTTTTACTTATCTCTTTAAACGTATTCTTTTTGTCATGTTTATTGGTTTCTAAATTAATTTTATCACCTGATAAGTATTTGTTGAGAAATGGATTTAAATACAATTCATTTTCATTTTCTCGAACATAATCTGGCAAATCAAAACTATAATCTATTTCTAAACTTGACTCTCTATCATGAGACCCTCTAATTTCTGAAACCACTGATTTGCACTTATTATTACCTTTTCTAAACGAGTAAGAAAAAAAATCTTCTTTTTCTTTTTCACTCAGGTTATTGATATGATCAGATAAATAAACTGAACTATAACCATTATACACAACTTTCCCTGTCCCTTTGATTACACCATTTACAATTGAAGCATAAACGGTATCAACAGTTATGCAACTCGTATTTTCTAGAGCAGGAACTTCTACAATTTTATACTCCGTTTCATTTATTCCTATAAGAGCTTCTTTCCCTTGTATAAATGCTGTTGGCATTCCGTATGGTAATCCCTTTCCTGTAGCATCTAGAAAAATATACTTTTCACCGTCAAAATAGGAGCAAATCATATGATTATCCGTGGCAGGTGTAGGAACTTGCTTGTATGTATATGGAATATCTCGTGTTCCAATCCAAGTATAATATGCTGGAATACCAACGCTATTAATCATGGTGTATAAAATACTTGACATATCTTTACAATCGCCATATTTTCTATCACAAACCAAGGCAGCTTTACGAGGTATAAACCCTCCCATTCCAGCTTCAAAAGCGATGTACTTAATATTGTCTTGAACCCAATATAATATGGCTTTTACTTTTTCTTCATTAGTCGATTTTCCTTTTACCAAGCTATCCGCCAGCCTCTCTAATTCTGGATTTTCTTCTTCATTTACTTCTCTTACAAAATTTCTATAATACTTATACAAATCATCCAGGTTACGTAAGATATGTTTTTCCTCATTTTTAAATTTGTACGAGTTAATGTATACCTGCAGGTGGGTCGCATAATTTTTAATACTTACACTTTGGTCCTCAACTTCAATTTCGTTCAAATTATTTGCTTCCCATCTGTGGATTTTATATTTCCCTTTTATTTCTTCCTTGTATTTTACCTTGTCTTTCTCATCACCAAATAACTCGAAGGTTATATTCATATCAGCAGGAGTTTGAATCTCATAAACAGAAGCCTCCACTGGCAGATAAGATGAAAAATAAAATGTTCCAAAAAAATGAGGCTCAGATAATTCTTTGGTATAGCTTAGTGTCGTTCTCCCTCCTTTAGTAAGCCCGCGATAAAAGAATTTTTTCTTTTTTAAGTCGTCGTGAAAAACACTACCATCAGTAGCGTCTTCTTCCATGATTTCGGTAATTTTCACTTTCTTGTATTTCCCGTCTTCTGGAATATACACCACTGGGGATATCGACTCAATGCTTGTAAAAGAAGAAAAATTCACAGATTCCTCTGTATAATACTTATAATTTTCATTTAAGAAAACCCTTTCTTCATCATAATTGGTTTCGATTATTGGCTCCCCATTTTTATCAATTGAAATTACAGCATGTTCATTTTTCTTAAGAAAAATACCGTTTGCATTTGGGTATTTACTTTCATAATCGGTCAAATTAACTTGTGCATAAGCAACTACACTTTGACTACATAAAAAAAGCGAAATTATATATATAACAAATACCTTCATTTAGTTTAATTGACGTCCATCGTAATAGTAAATCTTTTCTGACACACTACCTTTTTCATTGTAGTACTCTGCCCAACCATAAAGTTCTCCTAAAATATATCTTTTAACCGATTTCAATTTTCCGTTTGGGTAATACGTTTTGGAGTCACCATATAAATCACCATTTACATAATCATCATCCGTCTTAATAGTCCCATCTTGATAATATTCGTAATGTTTTCCGTGAAATTGATTTTTCTCGTAATTTCTAACATCAGACTCTTTACCATTCGAGTGGTAAAAAATCGTTTTCCCATGGTTGTAGCCATCTTTATATTCAGATGAATAGGATTTTTTCCCTGTAGAGAAAAATGCTTCTATTTTTCCATTTTGATTATCAAATGGAATCATTTCAATAAGCTTTCCATCTTTTCCATAATAAGAATACCCTAGCATTAATCCGTCATTATAATATCTAATATATAGTAATTCTCCGGTCTCATCATAATAACGAAATTCACCGTGTCTTTGGTCGATTCGATATTTTTTTTCTGAGGTTTTTTTCCCATTCTCATAATATCTAACAACCGTTCCTTCAAGGTTTCCTTTTACATAGTTTTTAACCAATTTTAGCTTTCCATCATCGTAATACCACTTCCACTCGCCTTCTTTTCTTCCCAAAATATAACTACCTTCTGTTGTTAGCTGTCCTTCTCTGCTATACCATTTCCAGTTTCCAGCATAATTATCATCGATAACTTCCCCCTTTGACCTAATTTTTCCATTACCATAATACGAGATGCGTTCGCCATTTGATTCTGTTCCTTTATACGTTTTTGTAACAGTTGGTTTTCCATTAACATCTTTGTACTCTGAAACAGCTGAACCGTCAACTAAAGGATAATAAGCAGACTCATTTCCTAAAGTATCATATGTTGAAACACCTTCATAGTTTCCATAAAAATAGTGTGTAATTTCAGATAGCTTACCTTTTTCATTATAATAGACAACATCTCCATGCTGCTCACCTTCAATAAAATATTTGGTGCTTTTAAGCGTTCCGTTTCTGTAAAAGTATTCCCAGAGTCCAACTGACTCACCATCTTTTACCCATCCATGTTTGAAAATATTTCCTTTTCGATAATAATCAACGAAATAACCATCAATAACACCGTCTTTAAATATTTTCAACGTTTCTATTTGACCATTATCAAAATACCATTTACAAGTACCTTCTAAATTTCCTTCGTCATTATATACTAGTTCTTTTGTTAAGGTTCCATATTGGTTATAATATTTCCAAGTCCCAATATACTTTCCTTTATAGTAATTACCCTCTAAACGCTTCTTACCATTATCATAGTAATCCACAAATTCCAATTCTTTTTTCTTTTTCTCTTTTTGGCTAACAACTTCTCCTTTGGAATTATAAGTTACATATGAAATAATTTCTTCTCCTTTATATGTTAATTCAAGAATCAGATTTCCATCGAGGCTAAACTCTTTATAAATCCCCGTTTTCTTTCCTGTTTCTCCATAGTTCGTTTCTTCTGATAATTTTCCGTTTTCGGTAAACGTTTGCCAAATTCCAATACGAAAATCTGACTTTAGATCTCCTTCCTCTTTCAACACTCCATTATCATGCATATATTTCCAATGGCCAACTGCCATTCCATTCTCGTAAAAACCTTCAGTATTTAATTTACCATTTTCATGATAATACAAGTATTTTCCCTCTTCCTTACCATTTACATAAGAAACTTTCACTTTCAACTGACCATCTGAATAATACTCTATATAGTCACCATTTATTTTTCCATGATCGTAAGTTATCTTGTGAGAAACACCACCTTTTTTAAAGTAATATTCTGCGTCCCCATGTTTTTCACCATCCTCATCGTAAGGAACTTTACTATACAATTGGTTAAATGAATAATAACTAAAAATATCAGAATCCAATTTATCATCTTTAATATCATATACTTTTCGCCTAGATCCATTCACATAAAAAGTCGAATGTTTTCCTTCAATTTTCCCTTCTATAAAATTAGCTTCTGTTGTCAATATTCCATCATCATTGTAATATTTCCAAACCCCTTCAACTTTTCCCTTGTCGTCAATATTTCCACTTGATTTAACCAATCCTGAAGAGCTAAACGATTTATAAGGTCCTACCATTATATCATTCTTCTTTTGAACTTCCTCATTAAATCCATAAGCCCCGATGTGCTTTAAATTGTTGTCTATATATTTTTCACCATCCCAAACTCTTCTTTCATTCATACAAATGGTTAATCGATCCGCAGCCCAAGTAATAAATGTTTTCAGTTTAGATATGTTTTTTGCAATAACAGCTTGTGTTTTAGGATTGTCTATTTTATATGATTGCAAATAAGAATAATTAGCAAATTCTCCTTTATTATAAATTTCTTTAAAGTATCTGATATAAGTTTGATTCCAAAAAGCGTCTAATTCTGGGTCATACTCCATTGTTTCAAATATTAAGTGATTGTGTTTAATAAAGTTATAAGGCAATTTCACTTTAACCTTATATTTACTGTTCTCAGCAACTTTATTCTTTAACATTAAATCAATTTCATCAAAATCTTCTTCTTCTCGATATTTGACTTCAATTTTTTCCTTTCCTAATTCACCTGTATAGATAGCTTCAAGTCCAGAAATTAAATTAACTGCTTTATCTTCTGTCGAAATTAAAAACAGCCCCATATTCATACTTAATGCGGCTTTTGTTAAATCACCAGCTTGTGCACATATTAACCCTAGTTTAAAATGACTCGCATAATAACGAGGATTATATCGAATTGTCATCTGTAATTCTTCGATGCATTCGGTGTATTTTTCCATTTCATACAAGGCTGAGGCTCTATTATAACTAAGCAAATAGCTTTTTGGAAATTCTTTTAAAGCTCCATCGAGGTAATCCAGTGCTTCCTGATTTTTTTCCTGCTGTAGCAATGCATGCCCCATTGAATTCATAAATGTTTCTCGCATTGGATTGTACTTTTTTACAGCCAACATTTCTTTACAAATGTCAATTACAGTATCATACTTTTCTTGAGCGGAAGCACACTGTAAGGCTTTACTTCTAGAATCAAAATAGGCGGTATCATTATAATGCACCTCTAAGAAAGTCGTAAGTGCTTTATCATATTCTTCATTTTGATAATATTCAGCGGCCTTATCAAAAATTTCCAATGGAGTTAAATACTCTTCTGTATTTATCTGGGAAATCCCAAAATTTGCAAAACCAACTAAAAGCAAGATTAAACATCCTGCAATACGATTCTTTTTCATAATTATTATAATTTATTATTAAACAGAACCTTACAGTCAGATTTCACTAATCACAACGAACTATTCCTCTTACTACTTATGTATAGTAAAACAAGGTAAGTAATTCTTTTACAATTACAAAAATGAAGGAGACAGATAACGCAAATCCACCATAGGAAATGTATTCTTATATTTTACAATACATCAACCTTACCATTGGATAGGTTATAAAATCCTGATACGATTTCTACACCGTTTTTTAATGAATCAGCAATAATAGAAGATCGACTGATTAATTCTTGTGCATTCATTTGTGCATTTTTACGAACTACATCATTTACCTCATCACTTTCTGAAGCTGCAATCGCAGGAACGATATGTGAACATAAGTGGTTTAAATTATGTCCATTATCTCCTCCAGCAAGCGCTGCAGTAACGGCTCCACAATTTTCATGTCCTAATACCATGATTAATTTTGTCCCCAGATGAGCGATAGCATACTCAATACTAGCTATCGAAGAAGTATTTGCAATGTTTCCAGCAACTCTAACCACAAACAATTCTCCAGCATTAGCGTCAAAGATTGCTTCTGGAATAACTCTTGAATCTGCACAGCCTAAAACAATAGCATAAGGAGCTTGACCTTTTACTAAGCTTTCTCGAATATTTAAATCCGCGTTAACATTATCTCTATCCAGAACATATTGCTCGTTCCCTTTTTTTAACTTCTCTAATGCTTCTTTTGCTGAATAACTCATTTGGTTTTATTTATTGGTTTATTAATGCTTCAATTCCTCTCAACCCCATATCAACTACAGTATCTCCATCAAGTGGCTCGTAGACTCCATTCATATTTGCGTCTGACCATTCGAAGCTATTATTAGTAGAAACACTAAGTGTTACAGTTATATTGGATGTCTCATCTCCGTTTATTACTAGCGGTGTATCAAATGATCCTGTCACAACACAAGACCCTGGTGGAATAGGTGAAGTCGATGACAATGGATTTGGCACAGTTGTACCAGGTGCTTGACCTTCGAATACCTGACCTACAGTTTCAAATCCCCAATAACCTTGCAATTTATTTGCATTTACAGAAACTGTTTGACTGTTTATTATATAATCAGCTATGTATGTTTTAAACCCTACAAAAGAGGCTAACCTCCCTGTTAAATTAAATCCATTGGCTTTATATTTTACTTCATAATTCTGATAACCAACTGAAACTCGAACCCATTGGTAAGTTCCTGAACTAACCTGTGACAATGGTATTGAAAGAAACACTTCTCCTTCTCCACTAACTTTTGTTAGAGAAAAATCAACAGCGTTATCTCCACCCAAAGTAGTTTCGGTTCCATGATACAAAACCTCGCCATTGCCTAATTGTGTTAACGCTCCAGGAGCAAGTTCTAAATAATGAGCACTTATTTTATGAAAAACTGGAGATTGAGCTGAATTCCCAACAGGAAGACTCGCTAATGGTTGACCAAAATTATCTAATCTAATTTGAGTTGAATCGAACTTGAATTTAAATATTAACTGAGGAGTATCTACAACCACTGGATCTGCATATTCACAACTTCCATCATCACGAGTCGCTGTTTCAGAATAATTTATAGCAACTGAATCGGTACATCCTTTCTTTTTACAAGAAACGGATACGAAAACCAACATTAACAAACTACTATAAATAAAATATTTCATGAAATTTAAATACTGTTAACCACAAATATAGTAAATCTAAAACATAGATATAAAACTATTAAAATGAAAAAAGCTCCATCTTTCGATGAAGCTTTTCAAACTTTTTAAATTTCAGTTTTTACTTTTTTCTTCTCCTTCTTTTCTCCATCCTCGGCTTTAAAAGTAGCTTTCCTTTTATCTTTTTTCTTTTGGTTTTCTGCTTTAATCTTAGCCTTTACCTTCTTTCTCTTTTTATCATTTTTCTTACCATCTTCGGCTTTAAATGTTGCAGGTTTTGCATTTACCTTTTGTATAGTTCCTACTTCTTGACCTAAAGAAATAGTTGATATAAATACAAATGAAAAAATTGTTATTATAATCCCTTTCATAATTCTTCGTTTTAATGTTTGTCAGTAACATTCCAACAATTAGACCAAGGTAAAAAATATATTTAATAAAACGAAAAAAGCTCCATCGTTAAGATGAAGCTTTCTGCGGTCTGGACGGGACTCGAATTAATAAAATAAGCTACTAATTACCAACAACTTACGAGAACCCTATATAAATACCCTACGAATAGCCCACTGGCTACAACATAATTACTTCCTAAATCAATGAACAGTTTGCTTTTATTTGCAATTGAAAGATAGCACAACATTTTCTACTAGGGTAAGTAAAACTCCTTTCAATTGACAATAAAATAGGTGTAACCAATTTACGATTTAGGTTCTTTCGAAAACCTTTTATTTTTCACAATCTCTTTTACCCTGTACACTGGAATAACCAACCCTAAATTATAAGTGAAACTTTCCTCCCGTACTTCAGGAAAAAAAGTATTGTTTGAGGAGATAAATTTATGCGAATTTACTCTAAAACTGAACCACTTTTTTCTAAATAAGAAACCATAACCCACTAATTGGTGTACAATATCGTATCTTCCATCATACAGTATGGAATAACTAATCACTGGTCCAAGAAAAAATTCTCGTTTTCTAAAAAAAAACAAATTCCCCCCGCCTCCTACTTCCATTATCCATGGAAAGGACAAGGCAGTTCTCTGATTATGGCCTGGAGGTTGGCTAAATGAAAGATGGAAACCTTTCTTCATAACTCCTCCAAAGTTCCAATTATTGTCAATATACTGATAGCCAACATATACACAGGATGCCGTTTCCACCTGAGCTGTGTGTGTATTAAAATTAATTCGATAGCTTAAATCATATTCATGTAAAGATAGTCCAATATCAAATTTTGAATTAACATTAAACTCTTTTTTAGGTAAACCTAAGCTATCTAAATAGTAATTCGCAGTATCTGACTGGGATGTACAATATAATCCAACCAATAATAATAAAAAAGTTAACCTTATTCTATTAGCCACTTTATAACCAAAGGACTCACTACAACTGTTCATCTGGTCTTTGAATGGCCTTTAGTGTATTAAATTCAATCACAAAAGAAACACCTATTAAGGTAGTCTCAAAAACGGCGATATAAGGATATGGAGTACCAGGCACTGTGCTCCTATCATAACTAATTCTAGCTTCACTTTCATATCCATGAATTAGAAAAAATGGATTTATTGCATAGTTCACATTTTTTCGATTGGATCCAAAATTTATTTTTGGCCCTCCACTGACGAAAAAACTGTATTTATCCTCAATAGAGCCAAAAATAATACCTGAGTTCAAAACTATTGAGATATTATTTAATTTCTTTCCATTGCCTACTTCTATAGATCCAAAAAAAGAAGGTGTTATTGTGTTTACAATACCAGGTTTTACAATCTTCTTATTTATGCCTATCCCACCTCCGACATTTAAATTTTTGAAGCTCCACATTATTTTTGAAAATATACCAGCTTCCACCCATCTGTAATTAGGAAAATCAGAAACGTAAGCAACACCAATCGTATCAATCAATTTAGTGCTAAATCCACCAACATAAGGTTGAACCGAGATATGAAAGTTTCGATTGGTAGATGCTTGACCGAAACCAGCGCAATAAATAAAAACACCTATAATTAAAAACTTTAAATTCATTATTAATTTTTAATAATTAGTTTAGAAATTCCTTTATCACCATCATTAATTTTAACCAGATATATCCCATTTACGAAATTACTTATATCAACTTTAATCATATTGTTATTTACCTGTTTTCTCTGATAAATAATTTCGCCTATTGAACTATAAATTAACAATGAATTTATTTCTTCGCTGCTTACAACATTAAGATCAGTTGTTGCCGTTACACATGGCATCGGAACAGGTGATATGCTTTGTGCCATAATATGACCCAAACCACTACACATAAGCATTACAATAAAAAACTTTTTCATATTAGGCAGCTTACTTATCATTTCCAATGATATTATGTAATTCAATATTTGCTTTATATATCAACTATTTCTTCCAAAACCTTTACACTGCTAGAATGGACAAGGGGATAACACTTAATAGAGATATTGGTTAATGTTCTCTGTAATTCCCCTTCTCCTTTACTCCTATATCCTTCTATAATTGGAAAAACCTTCGAAAGCCACGCTTCCAGTTTATGTCCTGGATAATCCAAATACCATTTTGGATATTCAAGGGATATTTCATTTAAGAAAACAACACTTCTTCTATCAGAATCCAGTTTCTCCATAGCTGGATAAATTATATATATTTGAGAGAGATACCAGTCAACAACCTCTTGAAGCCTTCCCTGTGTTTCCTCTCTTAAATCAAACTGATTATATCCAGCATCAATACCTAAACCGTTATACACATCATGAGCACCTTCCTTTTCAATAAAAAGAATCGTCATGTAAATTGGGTCAAGTAAATAATTCTCAATACTCCAACGGTCATTTTCTCCATGTACAAAAACACCTTCAGTAAACGAAGCGGAATAATTCTTTTCATCCCTATCAACTACACCATAACTGGTTTTAATACCAGATTCACGAACACTTTCAACAACTCTATTAACCGTACCGCAATTACCTTCCCCCATCGCATTAGACATAAAGTAAAGTTTATAATCCATTTTAGATTCTTGGTTCACCCTATTAAATAAAGACTGAAAATAGTAAACATCTGTTGGACTTTCTACGAATACTTGCTTATGATTTTTATAATCAATAGATAGAGTTGGTAAAAACCCAGTTAACAAATCAAGGGCTTCATCTTTGGTAATTTTCGACAAACTGCAACTGCTACCGTTGCTCATTTTAAAAATTGAATCATCTGGAGATAACGCTATAGTAGAAGGTGAATGAGTAGTTATCACAACCTTAATTCCTAACTCTTGAACAAATGTTTCATTTAATACATCTATTAATAACTTTGTCATCTCTGGATGCAAATGTGCATCTGGTTCGTCCAAAACTAATAGTTCTGGTAGCTTTAATTCCTTTTCGTAATAACTACTACTGAAAAGCTTATCAACCAATCCAAGAATCACTCTCTCCCCGCTGGACAAATCATCAAAATAGATTTTTGTATCCGAGTCTTTTTTCGTCAAACAAACATCAATTTGCTCTATATCATCAGAATAATCCATTAAATCATACTCAGAGATTCTAAATTCAGACTTCAACTTTGAAAGCAAGGAATTAATTAATGTCCATGGTGCTGGATACTTTTCAAGAAATTCATCATCTTCAATAGAATCATTTTGGTCACCCTTTGTTTTTCGATACAATCCGAAGTCATTTTTAAATCTTCTTCTCATATATCCAACATACAACGTACCAAGTTGATTTCTAAACAAATCACTTTCTACAAATACTTTTTCAGAGAGTGCTAAATTATAAAACTCCGTTTCTTTTATCTCTACAATATTTATGTCGTGTTCCTTTTTTATTGAATACAAAAACTTAATGATTCCATGTTTTCCAGCAAAATTTGTATTTAAAGAATTATTGAAATGTTCAACAGTCCATTTGGAAAAATTATTCCGATGATTTTTATTAAATGAAGAAATAAGTTCCTTAGAATGCTTAATAAATTCCTCTTCATCGGAATAAATATTCAACTTATTAAATTCAAATGGTTTATTCTTATTAAATACAAATCCTGTTTCAATTGCATCGAGAATTAATTTCTCACCCTCCTTTAGGCTTTTAAAAAGGTTTAGGTTGTCTCTTATAGTTCTAACCAAACTACTATTATGAGCACCTCCGAGCTCAAACGACTCTATACCTCCAGCATGTATGTTTTTTATTTGTATTTCATTATCCGTAATACTAAAAGAATAATCAACTTGTCCGTTTTTGCCTAATTCCTTTATCAAAGTAATAAGCTGGGTCTTACCACTACCATTCTCCCCAGTAATCACTGTAAAATCAGGCAATTCGGACGAAGTGAAGTCTACCAATGATTTATACTCCCCTTTTAGTTTAATTTTCATTGTATTTCAATTTATTGATATTGATTACATAGCACCAATATATTTCACTTTAAAAGTAATAATAATTAAGGTAAACATAAATGAGTACGGAATATCCACACTGTTAACCAACCCTAAAACCGACCCTATCGAAAAACAAAAAAGCCTCAAGTACATAATACTCAAGGCTTTCCGTGCTTTTACTTAGCGGTCTGGACGGTGCTAGAACCTAATTTAATTTACCTAGGCATCAAAGGAATGTATACCATTTAAAATACGATTGAGACGTTGATGAGACGATCAATAAAAAAACACCTTTGTTCATTTTAACTTAAGTCTCATAATTTGCATCAAAAACGTCTTACTAATCATCATCTTCATCATAACTTGAATGCCCTTCTGTCGAAATTACGTTTGTAGATCGAATCTCACTATGACGAATTTCTCCTCCACTAGTCCCAACTAGTTTCCCAACAAAAACTAAGCTTAGCGCTAGAATAAGAGTGATTATATTTCCATATTTTGAGAACTTATGGTTCTTGATAGATAAGTATAAAGATATTATAGAGACGACTCCAAGGATTATTGATAATACCAGGAATGTTTCAGCATATTCTTCATGGATATGGATTAAAGTTTCACTTATTCCACTGATGCTTTCAACTGTTTCTTCTGCTCCTTCACCAGATAAGAACGCAATAATTGAAGTGATTGCTGAAAAAATGTAAATGCCTAAGGCCGTTTGTTTTACTTGCTTTTGCTTAGCTAAAAAGCCTGCTACCATCACTAACGCACCTATTATTACGCCAACAATTGGTAAGTGATTTACTACTAAATGAAAATGAGCTCCGTTCATAATTTTGTTTTTATATGTGTTTAAATATTTACTCCAAATAAATAGCCTACTAAAGCGCTTAGTCCCATGGCAATTGTTCCCCATAGAGTTATTCTGACAATCGCTTTAGATATACTTGAGCCTCCTGTTTTTGCCGCCAACACTCCTAATACGATTAAAAAGAAAATCGCGAAAGCATACAAGTAATACTCTAAACCATTAACAGGAAGAAACAAAGTAGTTAAAGTTGGTAATAGCCCTCCAGCAACAAACGCCAACCCAGAAGCTAATGCAGCTTGCATGGGCTTGGCTTGGCTAATTTCATTTATCCCTAATTCATCTCTAATGTGCGCCCCTAATGCGTCATGCTCAGATAATTCAATAGCAACCGTTAAAGCCGTTTCTTTTTTTAAGCCTCTATTTTCATAAATTTCAGCCAAACGCTGCAATTCAATTTCTGGCATATCTCTGAGTTCTCCTTTCTCTCTTTCAATGTCTGCGTTTTCGACATCAGTTTGAGAGCTTACTGAAACATATTCACCAGCAGCCATAGATAGGGCTCCACCAACCAAACCAGCAATGCTTGCTAAAACAATTGGTTCTCTATAATCACTTGCAGCGGCAATTCCAATTGCTAAGCTAGAAATTGAAAGAATCCCATCATTTGCACCTAAAACTGCTGCACGTAACCAGTTGCTCCTGTGGATATAATGGTTGGCAAGATAATTATTGTTCTCATTTTCCATAATGTTTATTCTTGGATTAAATTAAAGGCTCCTTTAGTTAAAAACTGTGTCCCTAAAGCAAATTCATTGATATTCATGATTTCAATAAATTCTCCGTTTTCTTGACCAATTTCCACTTCTTTTCTTTCTAATTCAAATCCTGTGTTAGTTTTATTCTTTTGAATTAAAACATACGACTTATCTTCGATTGAAACAACGGTTTCGATTGGTAAAGCATTTGATTGTTTATTTGATATTGAAATTTCTGCTTCAACATACATTCCTGGTGTGAATCTATTGTTTTCTGAATCATCCTTGAGGTGACAATGAACGCTGATCGTTCGGTTTTGTGGGTCAATAGCTTTATTTATTAAGAGAACCGTTGCTTGATATGATGATGGACTATTTTGAAGTCTAAAAGATACATCCTGTCCAATCTCGACTTGCATTAAATCTTTTTCAAAAATATTAAGAACCAGATGTATATGGTCAGTGTCAATAATTGTAAGAGCAATATCAGCCGGATTTAAAAACATTCCTTTTGTGGCTTGCACTGATGTTATGTATCCAGATATTGGTGCCGTAACTGCAATCGCTGTTCTCAAATTGGATTCAGTCACATTATCCGGATTAATATTCATCAATTGTAGTTCTTTCTTTAAGGATTCATACTTCGTAAACATTACCTTGTAATCCGATTCGGCCTTCAAAAAAGATTTTTCTGAAGAAACATTTCCCTCTAGTAAACTCTTTTGTCTTTCAAAATCAGATTTTAAATATTTCAACTGACTTTTAGCTTCTAAGAAATCCTGTTGAGTTTTAATGTATGCTGGATTTTCTAGTGTAAAAAGGGTTTGTCCTTTTGTTATTTTTTGTCCTTCTAGTAGCGAAATCTCTTTGACGTATCCGCCAAAATATGCACTAATCGTAGATTTGGACTCTGGTGGTACATCTAAAAAACCTGTGGAATGAATCACACTTCCAAATGATTGTTCCGAAAAACTACCAAATGTCATTTTACCATTATCAAATTGTGCATTTGATAAGGTGATTTCCTTGGTCGTTACAACCTCATGATTAACTTGGTTGTCCGTGTTTTCTTCTCCTCCACACGAAATTAAGGTAGTCAAAAGAATCAAGGTCACTATAGTATTTGATGTTTTCATTTTATCTTCTTTAGGATTTTAATTAAGTATGAAATTTGCCTCGACAACAGTTAGTATGAAAAAGAACTTGTTTTGTAGATAGTTTGTTTTAATTGTATTAGCATAGTCAATTAAAGCAACGTATTGTATAAAATCAATATCACCCATTGCGTAAGATTTGTTTGCGTTAAAAATTGTTTGCTCATATAATTCTCTTCCAAACATGGTGTAATAATCCACTCCTTCTTTATATCCTCTCATTTCAATCATAAGTGACTCATAATTTGCGATCAATTGCATTGAATAATTCTCGAAATTGTTTTGATTAATTAAAACGTCTGTTTTTGAGGCGTTGATGTGAGATTTATCTGCACCGAAAAAGATGGGGATTGAGAGACCTGCTTGAAAGCCGAAGTAACTGTTCTGCCCATTTCCATTATTCACGCCTTGAAAAGCACCTAGTTTAAAATCGGGCAAAAGTTTTTGCTGATTGAGTTTCAGTTGATTCTGACTTAATTCAATAGAGGTGGATAAGTAATTGAGCCCAGGATTGTTTATAGTATCTAAGGGTAATAAAATTGGAGCAATGATACCATCAGAAACAATTGTATATGTGCTATCGGATTGAATCCACTTATTAAATTGTAAAATAGATTTTTCAAGATTTAGAGTGCTTTGTTTATAAATGATTTCTATCTCTTTTTGCTTAGCCTTTGAGAAAAGCATTTCTAAATTGTTCGATTCTCCAAGTTCAAATTTTAATACCGCTGCATTAGAAAAATCACGGTATACACTATCTAAATAAGAATAGTTTTCAACCATTTCTTGCCAATGCCATATCGTATAATATGCTTTTGTGATTTCCTTTTTTAGGAGGTGTTCATCTATTATGTATTTATTTTGTGCTAAGGAAGTTTGTGTTATAAGCACGTCTTTTTGTTTAAAATAAAAGGAAGGAAATTTTATAGTTTGTCCAACTCCAAAAACATTCAGCGGAAGATTATTCGGCGCTAAATTGTTTTGATCGAAGCTATAATAAATGTCTGTCTTTTCAATTGTAAACGCTGTCCCTTCAAGTTGTTGATTTTTAAAAATTTGATTACTGGAAGATTTAAGACCTCTATTATTTTTAATTCCAATGTCAATTGCATTTTCTAGAGATACTTCATAAGATTGAGCGTTTGCGATTGAGATTGACCCAAGAAATAATACTGTTACAAAACCTTTAATTCGTTTGGTCTTTTTCTGTTTTTTGTTTTTTCTATCAAACATGGCATAAAGTACTGGAAGCACTACTAAGGTGAGAAGAGTTGCAGTTATTAGTCCTCCAATAACAACTGTTGCTAGAGGTCTTTGTACTTCTGCACCCGCGTTAGTAGAAATAGCCATAGGTAAAAAACCCAAAGCGGCCGCAGCGGCAGTTAGAAGCACCGGTCGTAATCTCATTTGTGTTCCCATAATGATTCTTTTGTTAATGTTCTCGACACCATGATGCTTTAATTCTTTAAACTGTTCGATCAATACAATCCCATTTAGCACTGCAATTCCAAATAGAGCAATAAAACCTACACCTGCCGAAATACTGAACGGTAGATCTCGCATATACAAGAACAGTACACCTCCGACTGCTGACAACGGTATAGCGCTATAAATCATTAAAGCTTCTTTCACCGATTTAAATGCGAAGTAGAGTAGAAAGAAGATTAATACCAATGCAACAGGGACTGCAAACATTAGTCTCTTTTTAGCCGACCTTAGGTTTTCGAACTGTCCGCCATACTCGACAGTATATCCTTCAGGTAATTCAATTTCAGTGTCAATTATTTTCTTGACATCGTCAACAACAGATTGTAAATCTCTATTCCGCACATTCACTCCGATAACTATCCTTCTTTTAGTGTTGTCACGAGAGATTTTAGCCGGACCTTTTGTATAACTTATTTTTGCGAATTCCGAAAAGGGAAGTGTGCTCCCATCGGGAAGCATAATTGAGGTAGTTTCAAGATTCGAAATATCCTTTCTATGTTCTTCATCAAAACGTATAACTAAATCAAACTGCTTTTCCCCTTCGAAAATGGTTCCTGTAGTCATGCCCGCAAAGCCCATTGTCAGTGTTTTGTTCAGGTCATAGATATTTAAGCCATACTTGGCAATTTTATTTCGATCGTATACCACAGTCATTTGTGGTAAACCAGTTACTTTTTCTACAGAAATATCGGAAGCTCCTTCCACCCCTTGAATCGCATTTTCGATTTTTAAAGCAGTTTCATATAAAATATCCAAATCTTCTCCGAATATTTTTATCGCTAAATCTGCACGAACACCAGTAATTAATTCATTGAATCGCATCTCTATTGGTTGAGTGAACTCATAGTCAATTCCTGCAATTTCTGACAAAGCAACTTTAAAAGAATCTGTTAAAGCATCTTTTGAATCTGCCGTAACCCAAGTGTCTTTTGGTTTCAATTTTACAATTACATCACTCTCCTCCATTGACATCGGGTCCGTTGGAACTTCAGCTGCGCCAATTCTAGAAACCACTTGTTCTACCTCCGGAAAAGTCATTAGAATTTTCTCAATCTCAGTAGTTGTTTCAACTGTTTTAGATAATGATGTTCCCGTTTTTAGTATAGGTTGAATTACCAAGTCTCCTTCATCCAAGGTTGGAACAAACTCTCCACCCATCCTACTAAATAATACGAAGACTAAAATCAATAAAATTGATGCGCCTGACAATACAATCGACTTTTTTCTAAGAGCCCAAATAATTACTGGTTTATACATTCTACCTAGAAAGCTCATCAGTTTTGTTGAAATGTTTTTTTTGTCAGGGTCACCGGGCTTTAGAAATAATGAAGCCATTACAGGAACGTAGGTAAAACAAAGTAACATTGCTCCTATTAAGGCAAAGCAAAAAACAAGAGCCATAGGCCTAAACATTTTTCCTTCAACATTCACTAATGAAAGGATTGGTATGAAAACAATTATTATAATAATTTGACCAAACACGGCTGACTTCATCATTTTCGTTGTGCCTAGAAAAGTGACTTTATCAATAAGAGATTGTCTTTCAGACGTTGGTGCCGAATTAATCGCCACGCGTTCTGCTGTAATTTTAAAAGCAATGAACTCCACAATAATAACAGCGCCATCTATAATAATTCCAAAGTCGATTGCACCTAAACTCATTAGGTTTGCATCCACTCCGAAGATATACATCAGTATTAATGCGAAGAACAGGCATAATGGGATTACCGAGGCCACAACCAATCCAGACCTTAAATTACCTAGTAAAAGAACTACAACAAAGATCACGATTAAGCAACCTAGTATTAGGTTTTCGCTAATGGTAAATGTCGTTTTGGCAATTAGCTCACTTCTTTCCAAAAAGGCGTTTATTCGAACGCCTTCAGGTAATATTTTTTGAATTTCTTCAACGCGTAATTTTACTGCGTCAATAACTTGCTTGGAATCGGCTCCCTTTAACATCATTACTTGCCCGAGAACTTTCTCTCCTTCGCCGTTTCCAGTAATTGCCCCGAATCTATTTGCCGCACCAAATCCAACCTTTGCAATGTTTTTAATGTAAATCGGAGTACCTTCTCTCGTAGTAACAACAATATTTTCAATGTCCTCAATTGAAGTCGCTAATCCTTCACCTCTAATAAAATAACTTTCATTTCCTTTTTCGATATAACCACCACCTGCAACGCTATTGTTATTTTCAAGAGCTGTATAAACCTCTGTTATTGAGATGTTCATAGCTCTAAGTTGTTCCGGATTAATTGCTACCTCATACTGCTTTAAATTGCCACCCCAAGTATTAACTTCAACCACCCCTGGTACACCTGATAATTGTCTCTTTACAATCCAATCCTGGATTGTTCTTAAATCGGTAATTGAATATTGGTCTTTGTATTTTGGGTCAACGTCTAAAACATATTGATATATCTCACCAAGGCCTGTTGTGACCGGCCCCATAAAAGGTTTTCCAAAACCGGCGGGTATTTTTTCTTCAGCATTTTTAATCTTCTCGGCAATAAGTTGACGAGGTAAATATGTACCGATTTCATCATCGAACACAATGGTTACTACAGATAATCCAAATTTTGAAATTGAACGAATCTCTTTAACATTCGGAAGATTTGCCATTTCTAATTCAACCGGGTAGGTCAAAAATTTCTCAACATCTTGTGTTGCTAAATTCCGAGAGGTGGTTATGACCTGTACTTGGTTATTCGTGATGTCTGGCACTGCACCAATTGGAATATTCAATAAAGAGTAAATACCTCCCCCAACAATAAATCCTGTTAGCAGAAGGACAACCAGTTTATTGTGAATACTAAAATTTATTATTTTCTCAAGCATTGATTACATCGTTTGTATATGAAACAAATGTAGCTTGAGGTCCCTAAAGTTTTCCTTAGTGCTTTCTTAAGATTTCCTTAAAAGTTACTCTCATTTCTGTGCCTTGATTTACTTGACTAGAAATATCTAAATGAGCGTTGATTGCTATGGCCGCCTTTTGTGCAATTGATAAGCCAAGTCCAACACCTTTAATTTCTTTATGTTCCAATGCATTGGATCTAAAGAAAGGAGTGTAAATCAAATTTAGGTCTTCTTCTTTTATTCCAATCCCTGTATCCTTGATGCTACATATTATTTCATGAGATTGTGAATCAAGATTGATTTCTATAATACCATCATTTAATGAATACTTAATCGCATTGCCGATGATGTTATCAAGAATTAAGTTAGCGTAAAAACTATTGACCATTTGACTACTGTCACAATTATTAAGATTCACATTTATTTGAATATTTTTATCCATCAATGATGGTGTTCTAAGGGTAATTATTTGATTGATTAACGCATTTATTGATATTGCAGAATGTTCATTTAATTCTGGATTTGAGTCAATCCTTGCTAACTCCAACAATTGCTCAATAATATTGGCCATCCTGTCAATTTCAGCCAATCCATAGCTGATCTTTTCTTCGTACTCCTCCTGTGTTCTTTCTTTTCGTATTAATACTTCGAGTGTGCCTCGTAATACAGATAAGGGTGTTCTTAGCTCATGAGAAGCATCCGAGGTAAATTGTTTTTCTCTTTCTAAAGCATTTTCTACACGACTTAAAAGAGAATTGATTGAGGTCGATAAATCATGTAACTCATCTTTGTTTGGAGGCAATTCGATTCGTTCATTTAGATTCTTATTCGTTATTCTGTTTGCTGTACTAATAATATTGACTACAGGTATTATACTTCTTCCGGCTAAATATGACGAGGCAAAAAACAATACAATTAATACCATCGGAAACAATAGGAATAAAGTATTTCGCAAATTCTTAAGTACCATCAAAGTATTATTCAACGACATAGCAGCAACTATATGTCCCTTGATCTTTCCGTTTTTTTCGATTGGAATCTGAACCTGTCGAATTATTCTATTGTTTAATTCGGTGTTAAAATGATCTCCATATTTGTTTTGATCTCTATATTGAAGTTGATTTTCTTTTAGATTGGGGGATTTATCCATTAAGACTCCATGAGCATCAATTAATTGTATAAACACGGGATTGACCTCTACTTCTTTATGCTCACTTTCTTCCCATTCGTTTTTGTTTAAAAAACTAATACTATTATCTGAAATCTTAATTTCGCTCGTATGTTTATTCGCTTCAAAACTCAGGTCATTATCTATATTCGAATAGACAGTTTGCTGGACAATAAAATATACGACTGCAAAAACTACAGCTATTATAAATGCTGTTGCGAACATGAAGTGGGTGGCAATTCTTTTTCTAAAACTTAAGCTCATATTTCTTTTGCGATATAACCAATTCCTCGTACTGTTTGAATATAGTTTTCTGAATCTTTTAGATTTAGTTTTTTTCTCAGTGAATTTATGAATACATCAATGACCCCAGTGTTGTAATCAAAATGAATGTCCCAAACACTTCCGATAATTTTTGTACGCGTGCATACTTTCCCTTTGTTTCTTATAAGCAGTTCCAATAATGCGAATTCCTTTTGTGTTAGAGAAATCTCTTCTTCTTCTTTTAATACGGTATGTGCACTAAGATCCATAGTGATTGACCCTAGTTTAAGTTCATTAGAACCGCCCGTATGGATCCGTAACTGAACACGAATTCTTTCTAGTAATTCTTCAAAGTGAAAAGGTTTTTTTATATAGTCATTGGCACCAACTTGCAAACCAAAAATAGTCTCCTTTACAGTGTCTTTTGCAGTAAGGAATATTATTGGTGTATCCTGATCCTCTTTTCTGATTTGAGTACAAATTTCAATGCCACTAAATTCAGGCAACATCCAATCCAAGATGATAAGATCATACTCACCAGAGAGGGCCAGCATTAAACCTTGCTTCCCATCATGAGCAATGTCTACAGCAAAAGATTCTTCTTCCAAACCTTGTTTTACAAATTTGGCAATTCCTATTTCATCTTCTACAACTAGAATTCTCATTACGCAAAGGTCAAATAAAATATAGAATTTGCGAAATAATAAATCTTAAAGTTTCATTAAGATTTAAGTGACCAAATTGTGATTGGAGATTTTACCAGGTTTTTCTGCGATGTGAGATTTGTCTAACAATTTGATTACTGTGACAGCCCTATTACGTGTAATCTTTCCATATACTTCAGTGCTTTTAATACTAGAATGTCCCATAAAGAAACTTACGGTTTTCAAATCGATACCGCCATCTAAAAGTATTGTTGTTGCAAAGGTATGTCTCGCCACATGGTGAGTTAAGGTTTTTTGAATTCCACAATATGTGGGAAATTTTGAGTAGAACTGAAACATTCCATGTGTCAGCTGAAGCGAAAACTGAAACATTTACATCTCCTTTAAGCTTTTTTTGTCTCCTATTGGCTATTTGGATCGGTATTATTAGAAAGCAAAAACCTTGAGAAAGTTGATACTTCTCAGGGTTTTCTAATCCTCCAGCCATAGAGGCTTATCTTTAACTATTACTAGTTGGCGGTCCGGACGGTGCCAGAGCCCTACTAGTATAAGGCATGGTGCCGTTGCCTTTTGAAATATTTAATGTGTGAACTGAAGCGCAGATGAAGCACAATTTTGGGCAAACAAAAAGCCTCAGAAATTTGATACTTCTGAGGCTTCTCTAGGTCTACAGCCATATAGACTTAACATTTGTACTTACGTACTGGCGGTCTGGACGGAAGTCCAACCTTTCTCCCTTTATCAAAACCCGAACCTTAGTTCTAAGGGGTCTGTGCATGACATCTTAATCTTGGTATCAAAATCATGAGTTTGATATTAAACTATTATTCACAACTGCTGATTATCAAAGTCATGAGTTCGCTACGTTCGTCAAAGAACTGATCGCTGGTATATGGCCATGCCGTATATACAACAACTAGACTTTTCTCAGGAACAACGAGCAGGAATTGCCCTCCATGTCCAAGAGCACAGTAGCCATTTACTGATGGAAGAATCCAGAAATAATAGCCATAAGGTTCATTGTGGAAGTTAGCAGATACTTTTATTTGCATCGCCTCAGCGAGATAAGTGCTATCAATGATCTGCTGGTTGTTCCACTCTCCATTCTGCAATAATAGCTGTCCAATTTTCCCAAAATCACGCGGTTTAAGATACAGACTAAATCCTCCGTAGGTTGTATTATCCTGAGAAGATTCCCATTTCCAATCTGTGATATTTAGAGGGGTGAATAGCTTGTTTTGAGCATAAGTAGCCATTGTCATTCCTGTCTTTTTCTCTATAACTTTTGACACTAAGTGCGGAGCTCCATCATTATAATTCATTATTGTTCCTGATGGATAAAGTCTTTCTTTAGCAAGAATGTATTCAACAGAATTATCATTTGTTTGGAACAGTTCAAGCGTGTGATTATCGTTGTCAAATTCTAACCCAGTCCGCATTGTAAGCGCATCTTCAATCGTGATAGTTCGTTTGCTAACATCAGAATCAAAGTACTCAGGATATATGTCATATAGCGGTTCTGACAAAGAAGATAATTGATTATTTTCAATAGCAATACCAGCAATTATGGAAGTGATAGATTTCGTACACGATTGAACATTAGCATACTTGTGAATATCATTTGGGTTATTAGGATAAGCTTCAGCAACGATTTTTCCATTACGGAATACCAGCAGACTTCTTGCCATGAGATAGCGATCATCCCGATAAATTAGTTTATATGCCGCCCCGAGTTTAGTAGGATCCATGTTCTCAGCTTCGGGAGTAGAAATTTGCCAGTAATCACCTATAGATTGAGGTGTATGCCCCGCATAGTCGAGATTGAAATTTTCATCTTTTAGACAAGAACTAAAAGTTAAAATGGCTGATATATAGAAAAAGTACTTTGGCATTAGTAATAAAGTTTTAGCCCAATTAAATGCTGAGTACTTTGAAAAGGAAACCCTTCGCTTGCTCTCATTTTGAAGTAATTAAATGAATAGCAAATAGCTTGAGTAATCTTCTCAGTGATCGTAAATTGATATTCTAAGTTCGATTTCAAGGCAAACGAATGATTCCAGCAAGCACCTTCCAGATTACTATGCATATTCTCAATAATTCCTCCAAAGGTGACATTATCAATTTTATACATTCGATTTAACTCAGGCCTACTAATGACAGAAAAGACAGGTATAGAAAAGTTAAGCGTAAGTAGTTGCTTAGTATTTAACTGATATCTAAGTTTGTTATGTATCCTCAGACTAAGGTAATTTGACCAATATAGATGACTTTCATCCCAATTTGGATAATGACTAAGGTTGTAATGAACGTCAAGTTCGGGGCCAAGACAAACGGTAAAATTGTTTTTTTTGATTTCATGAAAGAGGAAAGAATAACTGCCATACAGTTGTAAATTCATTGAAGCAGCAAGACTTTCAAATTTTGTTTTTGGTTTAGAAAAGTGTACCGCTAATTGAAAAATTTTCTGACGAAGACTTGTTCGGGAGTTGCTGTAATTTAGGCCGTAGATCATTCCCGAATGTACTTTAGGATGCAGATTTTCTTCTTTGAGTTGATTCAATCCTAAATTTAGCTGGAAACTACTTTGTTTGGAAATGGTGTTGTTACCCTGAGCAATACAAAGAGATGTAGAAATCATAAATAACAACGTTGTGATGGTCTTATTCATAGCTAAAACGAAATTATATCGGAAATTTTTAGTCAAAGTTGGTTTCAGTTTCCTCTCCCTTATTATTTATTATCTCCTCTTAAAATCTCATTGGGACTTGTTATTTTAAATTTTGGATTGTTTTCAAGCAGTTGGTTCAAGTAGAACACATGTCCACTCCCAATTATGACAAGGATTCTGTCGTTTTCATTTGAATTTTCTAGAATATTTCGATAAATGAACAAGTTACGTTTATACCATTCTGCAACTAATTCTACTCCAATATTGTTAAAATCAAAAGACCTCATTTGATAAGGCAGACCGCTTATTTCTTGCTCTGATTCTTGGTATGTAAACATAATATTTGTGGTGTCCTTAACCTTGATTGCAACATTATTATAGTAATTGTGATTGTCTAAAATTTGCTCTAGCTCGTTCAGGTAAACTAGGTTCTCCCTTATGCTGCTTTCTAAAAACATGTCATTTTTTTCTTTCATTTTTTGTGCATACGTGGCGTTGTGTTTTAAATAATCCTCAAATACCAGTGTATCAGCAATGAAATCTGCATAGGGAGCAAGCCAACTACCATGGTGGTCAATGGTTATTAAATCAATCTCGTCTAGTTGCTTTCCAAGCCTAAAACCAATTTGATACACTTCATTAATGCCGCCTTGAATATCCTTTAGAGTAATTTGATTCTTTAGATAAAGGCTGTATAGGCTATCTATTTTTGATTGCTCTTTTGGAGAAAGTTCAACGAGAATTTTAGTTGGTTTGTATTCTTCCAGCAAATGAACTACTTCTTTGATTTCTTTTTGTCTTTTGTCTGACCAATAATCATCAACTTCTGTATTGTAGCTATCTTTTCCAGGGTTATTAAAGTGATACATTCCAAGCAGCATTATCGGAGTTTGTTCTGAATTCTCCGAAAGCAATTGAGTTTGTTTAATTTGTGAACATCCGTATATAGAGTTCAATAGCAGAATTCCTAAAATGAAGGTCTTTTTTTTCATAATATTATTTGTTTATAATTATCGTGTCTATCAGGTTGCTTTAAATCTCGCAAAGAGATGTTTTTGTGAGTTCATGAAGACCAATTAATACTAAAACCAAAGGAACATATACGTATAAGCTTTTAATCACATATTCCCCTGGTTGATGAGAACCTAAAATATCAATAATGCCAAGGCTAATATTAAAGGTTAGATGGAGTAGAACTATAGCTATGATGGATCCTTGTGAATGATTGTAAACCATTGACATTAGGATGCTCAATAGGATTACATTAAAAGAGAAAGCCCAAAATGGAATTTTTGATTGAGGAGAATCAAGAAACCATAATGGTGCATGCCATATAGCCCATATAACACCTACGATTAAAGCACTTCCCATCCAACCATAATTACTTTTTAGTATTGGATATAGAAATCCACGCCAGCCCAACTCTTCACCCAATGGCCCCATAATTAGGTTGATGAGAATAAGAGGTAAAAAATAGCTCAGTTTAAAATTCGACCATTGAATTGTACTCCCTTTTGATACTTCTATTAATAATAATATTCCTGCAACAAGTAAGGGTATTAAAACTAAAAGCATCCACCACGATAATTGTGGAAGTGAAAATGCAGTCTGAATACTCGAAACGGCTTTTTTCTGAGCTACCCATATTATAGTAGCTGCAATGTTTGGACTCCAGATAGCAATTAACCATATTGGCAGTCCTTTGGATGACTCAGGTGTTTGAGCACCTGATATTGTTGTCATTAACGCAAACGAAGTCAGGGACACCAAAAAGGTTATTAGTAAAAATGTGTAAATCGGATACTCGGATATTATAGTGTGAAGTTTTTGCATTGATCTGTTTTAAACTTAATTATTGATGCAAATGTCAATTACAGGGCTACGGAAAACTTGTAAAAATGCGACCAATTAGTACATGGGCAGTAGGGCATTAGAAACCTATGTGGGGATGTTTGTCACTGAGCAGGGCTAAACATTTTTATTTTTTCTATTTCATTCAATAATTCCTTCTTAAATTTTTCTGGTTTCTCAATTAATAATCCGTGAGCGCAATTATTGAACTGAACAAAACTTTTGTAAGGTGCAGAGACAAACTCATAATAATCCCTCGCAACCTTTATAGGCACTTGATAATCATTAGAGCCGTGAAAAAAAACGATTGGTATCTCCAATGTGTCAATTTCATTCTTCAGATTAACATCTGCTATTTGATTATAGAGAAAATTCAATGTGTATTTTTCACTTTTTAGATATTTCAGTTTATCCCAAAAGCTATACATTTTGGCCGTAATTACTGTTTTAGCAAGTTTGTTAAACCCTTTTCTGTTTTTGTAAAAAGAAGCTCCACCATAGTAGTTCACCCACCTCATTTTAGTTGACATATCCGTAAAGGAAAGGCGCTTCCCATCTTGAGGTTCCTCAATTTCTTCTAGTTGTTTTATTGCTTTTTTGTTCGGTTCTTCAAAAGCATTTTTCAATAACCAGTTATAAGTTATTATTTCTTCTTGAAATGCATTTGACGTTTGTGCTAGTGCGAAATAGGCTATAAAATCGGTTGGGTTTCTTTTCACCATTCTGATACCTAAAAGAGTGCCCCATGAATGTCCCATTAGGTATATTTTCTCTCGATTAAATTTTTTCTTTAAATACTGTGTTACCTCGTAAGTGTCAAGAATGAACTGTTTCATGGTCATGGTAGAATCGGGAATCTTTCTACTATAGGATTTGCCAGCTCCTCTTTGTTCCCAACAGGCAATAATGAAGCTATCCTTTAAATTGGAATTGAATTTCTCTAGAAATGGAGTTTCAGCAGTTCCAGGGCCTCCGTGTAAAAAGAGGATTATGGGTTTAGTAGTATCTTTGCCCATATAGTAAATCCATTGTAGGACACCATTAATGTTCACATATTCAGAATCAATATTTTGACTTAAACTATTCAAACAACTCAAGATTAAACAAACCGTATAAATGTGTTTAACATGCATCTTTTTTGTTAACAAAGATGATGCGTATTTAACTTAAAAATCTTGCTTCATAACATGATTATATCTTTACTGAGTTAAGTAGTCGACTAAAGTTAGAGTCAGAAATGTTTAGATATGATGCAATATACTTATGAGGAATCCTATTTATAAGAAATGGCCATCTTTCCGTAAAATCTAAAAACCTCTCCTCAATTGTTAGAGTCTGTAAATTAATTGTTCTGATTCCAACTTGATCAATTAATAGTGCAAGTAACTTTTCATTCAGAACAGCAACTTCTTTATGTTTTTCTTTAAGATGGTTCAATTCTGCAAATGAGATTCTTAGTAGCGTAGACTTAGTTATTGCTTCAACATTGTAATTGGCTTTGGATTGGGTTAAGAATGATTCAATGTTATTGCAAAATGAAGGGCTAAAACTTAAAAATGTTGTATATTCCTTTCCATTTTTAAAGTGGACTCCTCGTTGAATTCCTTCAACAGTGAAATATAAGTACTTCTCAATCACATCTTGTTTCGAAATTATTTCTTTTCGTTTATATTCTTTTAGCTCCCAAGGTTTTAAAAAGTCATCCCACGTAGATTCATTCAATGGATAAATGGAATTGATAAAACTCTTTATTTCATTTTTAGAATTCATTAATTGACGCTTACTTTTAATTAATATGAATAAAGGACAAATAGCGTGTCTCTATATTTCAATAAGTTTTCGGGAGATAGTTGGGTGATTGATTTTACTTCATTGACTAGGTGGGGTTGATCATAATAATCGAATTCTACAACCAGTTCCATCCAATCAATGTCACGTTCTTTCGAGAGAATAGATTCAATATAGCTGTTTACCCGAACAACTTTGCAATAGTCTTTAGGGGAGATTCCTAAACGCATCTTGAATAGTCTTTGCAATTGTCTCTCAGATACACAAACCTTTTTAGCTAAGTCGCTTACCATAATGCAACCTTTAGTCTCTTTGATGGTCTTATAAGCATTACTGAAAGATGGATTCTTGTTATTTTGTTTTAAATGTCCAATTAAAAAACTTTCTACCAATTTAGACCGATCTGAAAAAGTCATTTGCTCCATTTGAACGTACATTTCTTCACATTTACCTTTCAAATTAGCAGGAAAACTGTTTTGAAGTTTTGAAATGGGCTGCTGTATTAAATTGAAAAGCCCATCCGCAATAAAAGAAATTCCAAAAAGTTCTACTTTTCCTTTTTGGTTAAACAATCTGCTTGTGGCAACCGCTGGAATCACAAAAAAAGGCGAGTTCAAAAAAGAGCTTTCCTCTGGTGTGTCCAACAGATCAATAGGAGTTCCAAAATTAAAAATTAGTAAATTCTGCCCTTCTGGAATATACCTCATGTCAATGCCTTTATCATGATCTACAAAACCAGTCATCTCCCAGTAGCATAGAGTTCCATCTTTAATCTGCTCATTTGATACTATGATTTCACGGTAATTCATTTTTTATTTGCACTAATGACAGGACAAATATACGACTAACCTTAGTCAATATTGACAAAACTCTCTCCAACTGAAACATTCTGTGTGTCAGCTGAAACAAAAACTGAAACATTTTCGTCTCCTTTAGGCTTTTTTTGTCTCCTGATGGCTAAATTGAAATAGCCCTATTTTATAGTGGTTCTGGGCAATAATTGTTTAATTTAATGTGGATAGACTCTAATAAAACTCAAAACAATAAACTGAAACACGTTGTTTATTAACTAGTTACGTAATAAATAGTCAAAAAACATCAAACAGCAAAAAGCCCAAGACATTGATACATCTTGGGCTTTTCTAATCTCACAGCCATATGAGCTTGGCGGTCTGGACGGGACTCGAACCCGCGACCCCCTGCGTGACAGGCAGGTATTCTAACCAACTGAACTACCAGACCAATTTTCCAAGTTTTTCAACCACTAACAACAGTTAGTCAATGTGGAAATTGTATTCCCCTCTATTGAAGGGATGACAAAAGTAGAATAATTTTCTTTCCGTGCAAACACTTCCAAAGAAAATTAAATCATTTTTTGTCTTTTAATTAAATACTGTAATAATACTTGATCAAAGCCTTTGTTAATATCGGCTTCAACATAATCAATTCGGTACTGACCACACTTTAATTTCAGCTCATTTTGTTGACTGGATTTCAGCTCGTTAAAGGTATCCTTAACTTGATTTGGATTGAGCTTTACCTGCTCTCCTGACTCCATATCAACAAAAGTGTATGGTCGATTATGAAATTCAAAATCTACTTCATGTTTTTTATCAGTCACATCAAATAGTACTACTTCGTGTTTATTATGCTTCAAATGTTTCAATGCATTAAAAACCTCATCATGATTGTTTGCATTGTCCATCATATCACTAAAAATAACCACTAATGATCTCCTGTGGACTTGTTCCGCAATTTGATGCAAGGCATCCACAACGTTTGTATTCTTTTTCTCATTTGTATTATAACGATGAAGGTGCTTTTCTAATTCAGCGAATAAGAATCGATGATGTGTCATACTCGACTTACAGGGAGTATGTAACAATACTTTCTCATCAAATAAAGAGATCCCTACCGCATCTCTTTGCTTTCGCATTAAATAAATTAAAGCTGCAGCTGTGTTAACTGAAAAATGCAGTTTATTTAATTCCGAATTTTCTGGATAATACATAGAAGAAGAGGTGTCTATCACTATCTGACATCTTAAATTGGTCTCCTCTTCATATCTTTTTACGAATAACTTTTCAGTGCGCGCATACAGTTTCCAATCGATATGACGTGTAGATTCTCCAGTGTTATATAAACGGTGTTCAGCAAACTCTACAGAAAAACCATGAAATGGACTCTTGTGTAAACCTGTAATAAACCCTTCCACCACTTGTTTGGCAAGTATTTCTAAACTTCCAAACTCCCTACTTTTTTTATGATTTACTTGGTTCTGCATTTAATGTTAAAGATATATTTAAAATATGAATTGAAAAAACTAGCAATAGCAAACAATTAATATTTTCGCAACAGACAAAAAAAATCCCGCTACCAAATAGCAACGGGATTTCTTCTCAAATATTTTTAGAATTACCTATAAAGCTGCATCTAATTTTTGCGCTAAAGTCTCTTTTGGAACCGCCCCAACAACTTTATCTACAACTTCACCATTCTTAATTACTAAAATTGTTGGAATATTTCTAACTCCATATTTTGCCGCAATCGTTGGATTGTTATCTACATCAACTTTTCCTACTACTGCTCTTCCTTCATATTCGTCATGTAAAGCGTCAATATGTGGTCCAACTAATTTACAAGGTCCACACCATGCTGCCCAAAAATCAACCAATACTGGTTTATCTGTGTTTGTTAGCTCGTCAAAATTTGCTTCTGTTAATTCTAATGCCATCTTATTTATTTTTTAATTATTTATTTCCTTTCGTTATTCAAATGTAAATTTAATTCTTTCTTCCAATTGTCAAAATCAATACCATTCCCAATTTTATGTCATCTTGGCATCCTATTAACTTGCCATTGCTTTTTCGCTTACCAAATCAAGCTGTTTTGATTGATTCTTTCTAATTACTTCTGCCATTTTAGATTTATTAAAGCTTATATCAACATACCCTCCTATCTTCTTCATATCTCTCATAAACTCATTCGATACTTCTACTTTTCCCGTTTTAGAAACCAGAGTCACACCTTCATTTTCGGTATAATCGATCATATCCAGATAAACATTTGTTCCACCTTGATATTTTGCGAAAACTTCTTCAACCTCATTAATACTTTCTCCTGTAATGTAAGCCGAATCCATTTGTATGTAGACTTGTTTCAATTCCTTTTTACGGATTTCGGAAAGTAACTCCATGTATGAAACCCTAAATTCTTTCTGTTTTCCATCTGGATTCCACTTTTTCGATTTCAGTTGAACATTGCCTTTAATAAAAAGAAAGTTTCCGGGCACTAAAAAGTGTCTGTACTTTAAATATTGTTCTCCAAATAACCTGAAATCCATACTTCCTTCCATGTCGTGCATTTCTAATACACCATATTTATTTCCTTTTCGGCTTTCTAAATTTAAAGCATCAGCTGCGATTGCAGCAAACTTGTATTCTTTATCAGGAATTTGATTAATATGTTCTGATAATATTCTCAAATTAACATCACAAAAATTATCTACCTCCAATTTAAAGTCTTCTAAAGGATGTCCCGTGATATAAATCCCAACAACCTCTTTTTCTAAATTCAATTTTTGATAAGCACTCCATTCTGGCGTTTTTTCAGCAATTGGTTCTGGGATCTCAACACCTTCTCCATCTCCCATCATATCAAACATACTTACCTGCGAAGAATTTTTTCCTTGTTGAAAAGCTTGCCCATATTTTATTGCCTTTTCAATTAGCGTTCTATCCTTCTCATCTTTTGCAAAATATTGGGCTCTATGCAAGTTGGTAAATCGATCAAACCCTCCTCCTTTTGCTAAACTCTCGAGCACTCTTTTGTTACAATCCTTTAAACTAACACGGCGAACCATATCAAACATTGATACAAATGGGCCTTCCTCTTTACGTTCAGCAATCATGGACTTTACTGGACCTTCTCCTACCCCTTTCATTCCTCCCATACCAAATCGAACTTCTCCTTTTGGATTTACTGCAAATTTGTAATAACTCTCATTCACATCTGGTCCTAATACCTTCAAGCCCATTCTCTGACATTCTTGCATGAAAAATGACACAGATTTAATATCATTCATATTATTACTCAAAACTGCCGCCATATATTCTGCAGGGTAATGGGCTTTTAAATAAGCCGTTTGATAAGCAATCCAAGCATAACATGTCGAGTGAGACTTGTTAAATGCATAAGATGCAAATGCTTCCCAATCCCCCCAAACTTTCTCTAACATCTCAGGATCATGTCCTTTTTCAGCTGCTTGCTTTACAAATTTTGGCTTCAGTTTAGACAAAACAGCAATTTGCTTTTTACCCATTGCTTTACGCAATACATCGGCTTCACCTTTGGTAAAGTCTGCCAATTTTTGAGAAAGAAGCATTACTTGCTCCTGATAAACAGTAATACCATAAGTTTCCTTCAGGTATTCTTCCATTCCTTCTAAGTCGTATTCTATTTCCTCTTCACCGTGTTTACGTCGAATAAAAGATGGTATATACTCCAATGGACCTGGACGATACAAAGCATTCATTGCAATCAAATCCGAAAATTCAGTTGGTTTTAAATCTTTTAAGTGTTTCTGCATTCCTGCAGATTCATACTGGAAGACACCAACGGTTTCTCCTTTTTGGAAAAGTTCATAAGTCAACTCATCATCCAATGGAATTTCTTCAATATCAATATCCACATTGTGCCTTGCCTTAACAATAACCAATGTATCTTTTATAAGCGTTAATGTTTTAAGACCTAAGAAATCCATTTTAAGAAGACCAGCACTTTCAACAACGGAGTTATCAAACTGTGTACTCCACATTTCAGAATCTTTAGCCAACGCTACAGGAACATGTTCTCTAATATCACTTGGCGTAATAATTACCCCACAAGCATGTATTCCTGTATTCCGCATAGAACCTTCCAAGGATTTTGCTTGACGTAAAACTTCCCCTTCCAAATTCGGGGATTCGAGAATACGTTTTAATTCATCTGCCATTTTTAGCTGCTCCGAATCCAGTTTTTCTGCCAGTTTTTCTTCTGGCATGTTGAACATTTTATTCAACTTCATATCAGGCACTAACTTTGCAACTCTATCCGTATCTGGTAATGGTAAATCTAAAACACGTCCAGCATCTCGAATAGAAGACTTTGCTGCCATTGTACCATAAGTAATAATTTGAGCTACCTGACTTGACCCGTATTTATCAATAACGTATTGGATCACACGTCCACGGCCTTCATCATCAAAATCAATGTCAATATCCGGCATCGAAACACGTTCTGGATTGAGAAAACGCTCAAATAGCAAGTCGTATTTTAGTGGATCGATGTTGGTTATCCATGTACAATAAGCAACTACAGAACCTGCGGCAGACCCACGTCCAGGACCAACTGACACTCCCATTGCTCTGGCTTCACGAATAAAATCTTCAACAATCAAAAAATATCCAGGGTAACCTGTGTTTCGAATAACAGAAAGCTCAAAATCTAATCTTTCTATAATTTCTTCTGAAAGCTCTTCTCCATACCTAATTTTTGCTCCTCGGTAGGTTATGTGTCTCAAATAAGCGTTCTCCCCGTTTTTTAATTTTGGGTCTTCTAAATCTTTTGGATCTTGAAATTCTTCAGGAATATCAAACGCAGGAAGCAGCACGTCTCTAGCTAACACATAATCTTCACATTTTGCAATAAGTTCATTTGTATTTTCTATTGCTTCAGGAAGATCAGCAAACGCCTCTTTCATCTCTTGTTGTGACTTGAAATAAAAGTCATCATTAGGCATACCTGTTCTAAATCCTCTGCCCCTTCCTATCGGTGTAGATTTCTTCTCTCCTGCCTTAACACACATTAAAATATCATGTGATTCAGCACTTTCTTGTTCTAAGTAATAATTGTTATTGGCTGCAATGCACTTAACATCATATTTCTTGGCAAACTCAAGCAATGTTTTATTAACCAACTTTTCTTCGTCTAATCCATGACGATTTAATTCCACATAAAAATCATCCCCAAAAGTCTTATGCCACCAAACAAAAGACTCTTCCGCTTGTTTAATACCAACATTCAAAATCATTTGAGGAATTTCCCCATCAATTCCACCTGTTAAAGCAATTATATCTTCCTTAAAAGTTTCAACTACTTCTTTGTCAATACGAGGCACATAATAAAATCCTTCAACATGCCCTGACGAAGACATTCTTGCAAGGTTATGATACCCGTTTTTATTTTTTGCTAGCAAGGGAACCAAATACCCATTGTCCTTAACCGTTTTATCGTTATGATCTTTACAAACATAAAAGTCACTACCAACAATGGGGAGTACAATTTGCTTTTTTAAATCATCTATTTCAAAACTAAGTTTATCTTTTTCATCTGTAGTTAAATCTCTCTCTGTTTCATTTTTTTCACCCGCTTCATTTTCAACGATATCTATCGTTTTTCCTGTAATCTCTTTCTCTTCAAGGTCTTTTATTTTAGACTTAACTGCTTTGTTATGTTTTTGACCTGCGCTTACAAAATGAAATGCAGCCATCATATTTCCTTTATCCGTTAAACCAACAGCAGGCATTCTAAATTCAGCAGCCTTCGCAATTAGTGCATCAACCTTTGTTGTAGAATCTAATATTGAAAACTGAGAATGATTATGCAAATGCGAAAAACTAACATTTTTTAATCGTTGTAAGTTTTCTGATGTATCAACAAACACTTCTCCCCCACCTTCTTCAGCTTCCTTTCTTTTACGGATCTTCTCGCTTTCTGCTTTAAGGTTTAAATGAGTTAACCCAACATTTTCTATTGGAGAAGTATTGGTTTGCGTATATTCTACGAAATACTTTTCATCTTGCTCAAGCTGAATGGAAGAATAGTTTCTTAACCGAATTAATTCTAAAAAACATCGTGTTGTAGCTTCAACATCGGCTGTTGCGTTGTGCGCCTCTCCAAACGGTTGATTAAATAAGTGTTGGTGTAATTCTGTTAAAGTGGGTAACTTAAATTTACCACCTCTACCCCCTGGTATTTCGCATAATGTAGCTGTATCTTCCGTACAAGTATCCAAAACAGGCATTTCTTGTAGTCCGTTTTCAATCTCTTCACGAACAAACTCACATCCCATTACATTGGTATCAAACTTCAAGTTTTGACCAACAACAAATTTTGTCCTTCCTAAAACTTCTTTAAATTCAACAAGCATATCTTTCAAAGGAATTCCTTGCTCATTTGCCAAGTCAGTAGAAATGCCATGAATTTGTTCTGCTTGATACGGAATATCAAAACCTTCAGGCTTAATAAGATAGTCTTTTGCCTCAATTAAATTACCCATCCCATCGTGCAATTGCCATGCAATTTGCACACAACGTGGCCAGTTATCAGTATCCGTAATTGGCGCTTTAAAATCTCTTGGGAGACCAGTTGTTTCGGTATCAAATATTAAGTACATGCTACTTTTAGGCTTTTTAATTTGGGGAGCATAAAATTAAGGAATCACTTTGAAGAAATATAGATTTGTTAATAAGTAAGGAAAAAATGTTATTGCAATAAAAAAGGTGTTTCATTTTTACTTTTTTTATACTTTTGGCAACCGAAACACTCAAACAAAAAAGACATGCCTAAAATAGCAAGTAAAGCGCATTCAATGCCAGCCTCACCTATTCGAAAATTAGTTCCATTCGCGGAACAAGCGAAAAAAGAAGGAAAGAAGGTTTATCATTTGAATATTGGCCAACCTGACATCGAGACACCTCAAGTTGTATTGGATAAAATGAGTAACCTTGACTTGAAGGTTGTTGAATATAGCCACTCTGCTGGTTTTCAATCTTATAGAGAGGGGCTTTCCGATTATTATAGAAGGTTTGGAATTAACTTAAACCCAGTCAATGAAATAATGATTACTACTGGCGGGTCTGAAGCTTTAATATTTGCATTTCAAACTTGCTTAGAACCAGGAGATGAATTAATTATTCCTGAGCCTTTTTATGCAAACTACAATGGGTTTGGGGTAACAGCAGGAATTAACGTTGTACCTGTTACAGCGAAAATAGAAGATGGATTTGCTTTGCCTCCAATTAGCGAATTTGAGAAGTTAATCACCCCAAAGACAAAGGGAATACTAATCTGTAATCCGGGGAATCCAACAGGATATTTATATAGTAAAGAAGAATTAGAAACATTGCGTGATATCGTAAAAAAACATGATTTGTTTTTATTCGCTGATGAAGTCTATCGTGAATTTTGCTATGATGGAGCTGAACATTATTCTTGCTTGCAATTGGAGGGAATCGAGAACAATGTGGTATTAATTGATTCTGTTTCGAAAAGATATAGCATGTGCGGAGCTCGTGTTGGGGCTTTGATTAGTAAAAATGCTGAATTAATGAGCATGGCTTTGAAATTTGGGCAAGCTCGTTTAAGCCCTCCAACTTTTGGACAAATTGCGGGTGAAGCTGCATTGGCAACACCGCAAAGTTATTTCGATGACGTTATTGAAGAATATGTTGAAAGAAGAGACATAGTCATTGATGGATTGAATAAAATAGAAGGAGTAACTTGTCCAAAACCAAAAGGAGCATTTTATGCCATTGCAAAATTGCCAATTGATGATTCAGATAAATTTTGTCAATGGTTATTAGAGGATTTTGATTACAATGGACAAACTGTAATGCTAGCTCCTGCTACTGGGTTTTATGCTACAAAAGGAGCCGGGACACAAGAAGTCAGAATTGCTTATGTATTAAACAAAGAAGCTTTAAAAAATGCGGTTATATGTCTAGAGGAAGCTCTAAAAGTATATCCTGGCAGAGTTTAGGAACTTAATTTCAAAAATCTTTTTCGCGTAACGGTTATTTTGACTATATAGCTGAATCCAAGAAACAAATTGGCATCATTCTCCGTATCATGATGTATGATAATTTTTGGAGGAGCAGCAATACAAGCCATGGTTTCGAGTATTAAAAGTAATGCCCGAAAACGCTTAAGCATGTTTGACAGAAATAAAGGACCTATTTCTTCAGGGACGACAATGCGAAAAAAACCAATTATCAGCAAAAAACTGACATTAAAGCAAAAAATTAGAGTAGCTACTAAATTAAAAAAACAACGTATAATTAGAATGACAAAGGTTGGTACAACAATGATACTAATCGTAACTTCTTTGATACTCTTTTTTTACTACCATTAGATTTTTACAAAATCAATATGATAATGTTCATCATGAAGAGCGTTTATCATTTTAGATAATCCCTGGACAACGTATATTCCTTTTTCTTTTATTTTTTTACCAGATGGAGTTGCATATAACTCATCCTTCAATTCAATTTTAATGATCACTTTCTTAACCTTCCAGCCCATTTTATTGGCCTCTTCATTTAATAGTAGAATGTGCTGAGCGACTGTCTCGAAATCTATAGAAACTGACTTGTCTTCAGAATATTCTCCATTGTCATTAAATGAAAGCCAATAATGACTCACCCCAGTTGTATCCAAACTATAGTACGGATTTCCTTTTTTTACCAATGGCATCATAAAGTCAATACTTGTCCCATTCTGGTGAGTTCTATGTGGCAACATCCTTCCTCCATTTTTATTTGAACATTCCATTATTCTATAAAATCTATCCGATCGCTTTTCTAGTTCTTTGTAAGTTCTCAATGCTATATTCAAAACATCTTCGTGTAAAAAAGCTCTCCCAGAAAAATAACTTGTGGCATCGAAGTAAGAATAATTGTCACCGTAATATGGAACTAACCTTCCATGATCCAGACTACCATCAGATACTTTCCCATGAGAGGTACTACTCTTTTTGTCTGTGCTATTGTTACGATAATATTCTGCAATTGGATCTTCTGGTTGTTGACCAGTTGTGCAGCTACTTATTGAAAATAGAATTAGAAAGATGAACAAGTATTTCATAAAAGTAGAACGGATAAAAAGCAAGTTTGTTCTACCTTAACAAAGAAACATGTCCTGTTTTCTTATAATCTGTACCGTCAAATCCTTTTAACAACACTTTCCAAACATATACACCATTTGGAGCCATTATCCCATTTACTCTACCATCCCATGTTTCCCGTCTATTGTATGAAATAAATATCATTTCGCCCCAACGATTAAAAATTCTCATTTCATAATCTTTAACACCAACTCCATCTCCAAAGAAATAATCATTATTCCCATCACCATTTGGTGTAAACGCATTTGGAACAAAGAATAACATTTCTGGGTTAACGTAATACGTATGGTAAGCAGTATCTAGACATCCAGCTTGGTTTTCTGCTACTAACATAACGGTTACCTCTCCTTCAGTGTAATAAGTCGTCGATGGGTTAACTTCTGTCGAAAATTCATTATTATCAAATTCCCAATAATAACTTACTGCACCTATGGATTGATTGATAAAATTAACTGGTTTCTTAACTACTAAATCTTCAGCATCTAACATAAACTCAGCGACTGGTCTATCAACATTCACAGCTATACTTTCTACGACTTCATAATGAGCAGCGCAACTATCTGTAACACTGACATAATATACAGATGAAGAAATTGGTTTTACAGTAATTTCCGAAGTTGTCTCGTTTGTATTCCAACTATAATCATAGACACCCGTTCCATTAGTCACAACCACACCAATATTAGTTGAGTCACCTGGACAAATAGAAATTGCTCCATAGGGTTGTACTGAAATAACGGGGATAACAATAGTAATCAACACGCTATCAGATATTAATGCACCACACATATCAGAAACTGTAAGATTGAACTGACTTGTCTCCATTGTCTGAATAGAAATATCTTGCTGAGTACTTCCATTACTCCAATTCCAACTGTAGCCGCCAGCACCTCCAGAAATAGTTGAAAATAAATCAACAGGAGTATTTGGACACATCAAGGAGGTATCATTGCTTATCGTTAGGTTCAATGGTGGATTAACAGGTATTACAACTTCTACGCTATCATAAACGGATTGGTAACCGCAATCATCTGTAACTGTCACGTAATAGGTTGTTGTTACGGGTGGGTTAACATTAATAAATGAAGTCGTTTCACCTGTACTCCATACATATGAATAATTTGGAGTACCTCCTGTAGGAGTAGCTATCAAATTTAGAGGATCTCCATTTGGGCAATCAATCACGACTTGATCCAGTAAATTAAGAGTAAGTGGATCTTGATCCACTATCCAAAGAGTAATCGTTTCGGTTTGGTTTTGCCCACAATCGCCAGAATAAGTAATTGTAATTGAAAGAGATTCCGTTCCCTCATTTAATAAATCATAAATAGATTGAACGTTTACAGATTGAGTTGATTGGCCCGCCGCAAAGGTAATTGTACTAGGCAATGTAGAATAATCTACTCCATTTGATGCACCACCTCCATAGGACAATGAAAATGTTTGATTATAATTAATTGAATCTGTTCTTGTAAATGTTATTGTTCCAGTTCCACAACCTTCCATAATTTGATTTGCAGGTAAATTCCCTTGTGTAACAATTTGGCTATTTACAGATATAGGTGAAACACTTGTAAAACTTTGAGCTTCTAAAAACACACCTGAATCCCATTGACCATCTCCAGCATCTGCAATCGCAATTTTAATGTGATAAGTTTGTCCGCATACAACGTCAGCTTCAGCTGTTAAGACATCTGTAAAACCATCGTATTGGACGACTGTGTTATCAGAGTTTTGTGGTGCACTGTTTCCATCTCCGTTGTGGTTGTAATACTGGCTGTATGAACCGCTATTCAAATTATCAATTGTCACTGGAATTGAAGTACCTGGGATTCTTGCAATATTTGTACTTGAATAATTCCCTCCACTTGGGTTTTGCCCAGTTATAAAAAAACCAAAAACATCATTATACCCAGCATTAACATATTCTAGATATTCCTCTGAAGCAAATACATACCTAAATGAAATAGATGAACCAACAGCTTGAAAGTCAAATTCCAAAATAGCAGCATCTTCAGTAGATGCAGAGCTTAACCCATCTAACAATGGATCACCGCTTGCAGAATTATCTAAACCTGCTCCCGCATTATTATTTGGTCCGAATGGACCTTGTTGACTCCCCAATAAATTGGTTGAATTTTCAACAGTACCAGTTGTCATTATTACTCCCGAATTAAGCCCTATATTACAATTAGCTCCATAAAAAGAACCTATCGCATCCGCATCTCCATTATAAGAAATATTTGTTGCTACAACTCCACCGCCAAGCAAAGTATTTTGAACCAAAAAATTGGCAGAAACATTACTGTTTGTAGACAATTGCGCAAATGAAACTCCGTGCGCAATAAATAGAGATAGTATTAACCAGAAAAACCTTTTCATTCATTAAAAGCTCGAAGAAGTTGTCTCCTTCAGTTTTAACCTTTTGTTTAGGTAATAAGTTACACCAATTTTCGCACCATAATTATTATATGTTTTTTGCAAGAAATATTTATCACTATAAATACCTGTCTTAGACTGTGTATAATTAACAGATGAATACAAATCAAAAGAAGGTGTTAACCTAACTCTTAAAGTGGCATTTGCCATAATTGAAAACTGATGCTTATTTAGGTTTGTACTTTTACGAGACATCATATCCATGTATTTGTCACTATAAAAATATACTTGAACTGGGTCATTAATTACATTACCATACTTGACCTCAACCCCTTTAGCTTTTATTAAATGTCCATATTCAATTCCAGCATTTAACTCTAATGAGAAGTACTTCAAGTCAAATTCATAACCTAATGTCAAAGGCACTTTTATATAAGAATATCTATTATATTCATTTTCAATTTCTTTATGTAATTCCTTATTGGATGGATCGGCAAAGAATACAATTGTAGTGTCTTCACCATAAACAATAGCACTAGACACTGTAGGCATAGTAAAATTGCCATTATATGACCCTGGCAAATAAAAATATTTATATACAGATTTATAATCTCGTAATGTACTCAATTGAACACCAGAACCTATTTTAAAATTATTCCAATTATAGTTTACATTAATACCTCCTCTTGAATCCGTTTTAACATAACCATGCTCTTTGTAAAAATCCCAATGATACGTTGACAAATCCGCATCCAATTTATTATCAACATCTACTTTGTTTAACATTGAATAATACCCATCAATAGTGAAACCTCTCTTCTTAGTGTTATTTGCATAATCATCCATAGGTTCAACCACTATAGCGCTAGGTAATGAATTATCCAAAGTAATTTCTGTTTCAATAATTTTAGGGTCTATTATATCAAATTTCTGGATATTTTCATTCTCAATATATTCATCTTCCAACGTATATTTCTTTTCAACATTATCAATCGCATCCTCAGAAACTCCACTAACTTCATCATCGTTTTGAACAACATTATTGAAAGCATTGTTATTGCTGTTATTTACTGTTATTTGCTTAGCTTCAACGTTAGAATCACCTGAAGTTGACTCTTCCAAAACACTTGAATTTGTTTTATTTCCATTGCTTGCTATCGTTTTGGTTCCCCCATTCGAAGAATTATCTGAACTTACATTTGAAGAAGTATTGGTCTGTATCTCTTCATTCAATACATTATTATCCAAAACTGATGATTGACTGCTTGCGTTTTCTTGATTATTTTTATTAGATGTACTATTCTCTTCTTTGATTGAATTATCAATCAAATCCTCATTCACAACTAAACTATTTTCTGAATCAACCATCTCACTTTCTGCAGTATTCTCCTCTGAAGCTAAAGCACTTTCATTTCCAGTATAATTCACACCAATATAAACACCACCACTCATTAGTAGTAGTAAGGCAACCAATTTAACTTTATGAAATAATAATAAATTGTTGAAGAACACTTTAAAAGCAATTGCTTTCTTGATGCCTGTGGAAGGTGCAACCTCCATTTTTGACATCTGTTCTTTAACTAATTTGTCAAAGTCGTTAATTTCCATTTTTTCTTTTATTAAGGCTTATAAATTTTCTTCTATTCCTAACAATTTCTTCAAATACTTTCTAGCTTTTGACAATTGAGATTTCGACGTATTTTCCGAAATATCCAATATCTCTGCTATTTCTTTGTGCGTATACCCCTCAACCACGTATAAATTAAATACTGTTCTATATCCAACAGGTAATTCTTGCATTGACTTCATAATTGCTTCCTGCTTTCTTCTAGAAACATCCATTTCATCATCAAATAAAGGTGTAGTATCTGCACTCACTTGAACATCATCAATATCTTCCGTATAATGATGTTTTTTATTATTTCGGTTATGACTTAATGTGGTATTTACTACAATTGTTTTAATCCACGCACTCAATGATCCTTCATGTCTCCCTTCAAAGTTTTTCACATATTTAAATATGCGAATAAAAGCTTCTTGGAGCGCATCTTCAGCTTCCGACACATTACGACAGTAACGCATGGAAACACCAAGCATAGAAGCAGAATAACGATTATAGAGCTCGCTTTGAGCCCATCGCTTCCCTTTCTTGCAACCTTCTATTAATTCCTCTTCGGAGATCATCTTACAATCTGCAAGGTAACCATCCAAATTGGAGTTGTCTAAAGATATGTCAATTGAAATACTCAGTTTATCATTTTTGTATAACTAAAGACACCTATGATTAACTCTAGTTGCCCCATTATTAATAAAATTCACCCAAAAAAAGATCTTGCAATTTTAATTCTCATAAATAGATGGTATATTTAGGCATTCAAAATTCAATTTTCTCATGAAATACTCCGTTCTACTAGTGGTTTTGGTTACAGTTTTATTTAGCTCTTGTAAAAAGAAGCTCGAAGACTATGATGGTAACAATGTTGAATATGAGATAACTGAATTTGAAATAGAGGAGAATATCACCTTAATAATTCCTAACAGTGAGTTTTCTTGGATACCAAATTTGGTTAATTGCATGGATATTAGTTTAATAGGCGGAGTTAATTTTGAGTCATTTGTACCTACTCAAAATCCAAATCCATATGCGTATTTAACCTATGACATCAGACCCGTTGGCATCACAATGGAATTAACTAATATTCCTGATTGTGATTTTGGCATGTTAGAGAATGTAGAAATTTATGTCACTGACAGTAGCGTTACAGATGCAAGCCAGTTCATTTTACAAGACCCAAATAATACATCCGCTCCGCACAATGCAGTTAAAATTGGTGAATTAATGACGGTAAATGACGGTAGTAACATTATAGAGTTAGATGTAAACGAAGATGCTGTTTTGGACCAATTCATCCATAATGAATCTTTTAATACTTACGCAAACATGAATTTAGACAAAGCTTTTACTGAAGAGGAAGCTATTATTAAAACGTCGTTGTTGATGTCGGTTAAGCTAATTAACGATAACTAATTCCCTTTTAACACTATCTCTGTTGCTCCGTATCCGTACTTCTTGTAATTGGCATCGTGTGTTTGAAATTCTGGATAATTATAGTGAATCTCTTTTCTAATTTCTGCTCTAAGCACACCTTCACCAACACCATGTATGGCAATTAATTTCCTAGAACCTTGACGGATTGCGACATTTAACTCTCTATTGAAATTGGCCATTTGAACACTTAGGATTTGAGAGTTTGACATTCCTCGATGTGAATCGATGAGCTCTTCAATATGCAAATCAATTTCATGTTCTTCAATATTAACCTTATCTAAATGGTTAAACTTTTTTATAAATTCGTCTAGCTTCTTGGACTTTTTTTCTGCTTGAACTTTTTCATTAACTGATTCAACATATTCGATACCCTCCAAATTATAATCTTCTTTTGGAGCTGTTGAGACCAAATCAGTAACAGCATACTGATAATCAAAACCGTCTTGGTTTTCAACCATAACAGCAAGTTCAGAAAGCACTTCAGTAACAACTCCCTCTCCTACATCATTTAAAAACCGTACCTTATCTCCTACTTTGAATTTCATATTACATTCTTTTTATAAAATCAGGCATCTCTGTCGCTTTTCGCAATTCAGAATTTATATGCAAACCTGTTACAACCGTTTCTGAAGAGACAATACCATTTTCTTGATTGAACATGGTATGCTTAAATTTTAACACTTTGTCTCTTACTTCCAGTAATTCTGTTTCAATATAAACACAATCACCTGCCACCAATTCTGATAAGTATTTTACATTTTGCTCTACGGCGACCATACCCCTATTATTTTCTTTCAAATAACTGGGAGTTAATCCCATTGTAGTAAACAAACTCCAAGTTGCTTGATCAAATTTTGAAATATAATATTGAACATTCATGTGGTTCATGTGATCACATTCCCATTGAAATACTAACCCTTGATAAGTCCTTATATTTTTTATACTATCCAAAACATTCTATTTTTATCTTTATCAAAGATAAATCTATTTTACAACCCATGAAAGAACACGGACCTTGGAAAACAAAAAATACTAATACGGTATTCGAATCAGCTTGGATTCGAGTTGATCATAGTGAAGTAATTAACCCAGGTGGAGGTGATGGCACCTACTCTATTGTTCACTTTAAACATTTGGCTATTGGAATTATTGCTTTAGACAAAGACATGAACACTTGGATTGTTGGTCAATACAGATACCCACTGCATAAATATACATGGGAAATACCAGAAGGTGGTGGTGCATTAAATGAACCGCCTATAGAGTCTGCAAAAAGAGAATTATTAGAAGAAGTAGGGCTAAAAGCAAAGAAATGGGATTTAATTCAAGAAATGTTATTGAGTAATTCTGCCACAGACGAAGTAGCCTATATTTATTTAGCAAGAGATCTGGAACAGTTTGAACCAGAACCTGAAGAAGATGAAGAAATTGAAATTAAAAAGCTTCCTTTTGACGAATACTATCAGATGATTTTGGAAGGAAAAGTACTTGACAGCATGTCTGTTGCTGCAGGTTTGAAGTTAAAGTTAATGATAGAGAATGGAGAGTTATAACTCCTTGACTTTATCTTAAAAAAACAACTAACTTCGTTTATCAAGTATATCTCATTGAAACGAAACATACACAAGCATTAGCAAACATTAAAGGTGTTCATGAAAAAGTCATTATTACAAATTTTATTCATCGGCTACTCTTTAATTAGTTCTGCCCAGGTGGATACGGTAACTACCATTCCACCTGAATACATTGTACCCGTTGAAAATGTCCAAAATGAATTAATTAATGAACTGTCGATTATAGAATTAAAAGGAAAAATCTTAAAAAACAATTTTATAGTAATTGGCGAGACCCATGGTGTTAAAGAGTCAACAGAGATAATTAAACAAATTTCACGCACAAAAAAGATAGACTATTTCATTACAGAAATGGACTCGTTTTCTATCAATCATATCCATAAAAATGTTGATAGCTCGGGTACTATCTTACAAAAATTCCCCGGAGCGTACTCCATGTTTTCTTACAAAGAAGACATGGAGCTACTAAACTCATTAAGAGAGGCTAACACTGTTATTGAAGGCATAGATTTACTTCACCCCGCATCAATCCGATTGATTCTTCATGAACTATCAAATAGTCCTAATATAGACATAAGATCACTCAATAAAATAAGAGAGTTAATTGAATCCCACTCTAGTGATTTGGCCAAGGGGTATTTATCATCCAAAACAAAAAAGAACACAGTTAAATTTCTACACAAATTGTTTGAAGGTTGTCCTGAATACGAACAAGACCTAATTCATTATATCCTCAATCATAAATACCCGCCAAATTTTATGGAGGCTAGAGCCAAATACATGATCAATAGGATGTCTTATTTAGTCGACAGTTCAGATCTAACAAACCAAAATGTATTAGTCAAATTTGGTGCCTCACATACTATAAAAACAAAGAATACTGCTGGCTTTCATGATGTTGGATGGTATATCAATTCTCTACCTAAACAGAAGGTAGATGCCTACTTTTTGACGATTGTTCCAGTAAGCGGGAAAACAGGACTACCTTTTGAAATAAATGGCATGACATCAAAAGATTTTGATTTTAATTCAAAATATTATCGGCCATTGCGCAACTTATATAATTCTCTCGAACAAGGTCATAATTCACTATTTATTGATGTTGAAACGTTTAGACAGAATCTTGATAGTAAAGCTATAATTTCGTCAGATCTGAAGTATATCCTTACCAATTATGATGGCATTCTTTTCATTGATCAAGTTACACCATCTATCACTTTTTAAACATTTGCCAACACTGGTAGCTGATGCACAACCCTCTTTTTTGAAAACAACTGACCTTGTTAAAGCCATTTAAGCACGCTATATTTTTAGTTGACCATAGTATTTCTTAAAAAGTAAACGGCTTATCGGACACTAATTTGCCT